>Ga0255758_10000013_pt1 | contig 180621 bp, 119 predicted proteins | sample 011ome_24_FD_179958 | JGI IMG/M metagenome (GOLD analysis project Ga0255758, IMG submission 179958) | Coastal salt marsh microbial communities from the Groves Creek Marsh, Skidaway Island, Georgia - 011513CT metaG (version 2) | ecosystem: Environmental > Aquatic > Marine > Intertidal zone >... | reverse complement strand
CAATTTCACCACCAGTAGCTCTCCTCAGCGGAGATCTTCGCAAGGTTTCGTCGTGGCAAATCGGCAATCCGTACTCGTCTCGATCTTTATCTTGCCAAGACTCTTCTTTCTCTTTCGTTTTGCCCTCGTCGTCGTTTTTCTCGTCGTCGTCGGAGTGTACCGCGGAAACGAGAAAGATTTTTGTCGTCGATGCGCTCAAAAAAAGAACGATTGCGAAGAAAAAAAAGACCACCACCAAGCAAGAGCGCTTACGCATCATCATCGACGTTCTGCCTCTGCGCGCGCGCGAAAAGAGTGTCGGAGAGGAAAGAAATAATAATGCGGCGTCAGCGCGTTGTTTGAAGGGAGACGAACAAAAAACAAACGCGAAATGCGCGCGAAGGGATTTCGCCAGGGTAGAGGTCCCTTGGAGGTAGACAGAAAGCGTCCTTCTCTCTTCCGTCCGCGTTTACGACGATCGCCAATGATAGAAAACAAAAACGTTCTAAAAACGTTCGAAGAAAGTGAAAGAGGGTGAAAAGCGAGAGAAAGAGCAGCGCGCACCGAAAGGTTCTTCTGCTTCTCTTCTTCTAATAATAATAAGTCGTCGCGTGGCGAGAGAATTTGTCCCACACGACGCGTTGTTCAAAGTGAGGAAACTTTCCTAGCTTGAGATAAGGAGTTTAAACTGAAATGAAAAGAAGACTCTCGGGGCGGGCGCGTTTAGTTAACAATTACGAGTAGTATTAGTATTATGAGTTTTAAAAAAAGTTACGCGAAAACGCTCCCCTAGTTCGTGTCTCCGTCGTCGGTAAACAAGCCTAAATCTTGAGCAATGCTCGGCGGTCGATCGAATGCCCCTCCGGTCCAGTAATCTGGACACCACTCGACTAAATTTTTTGGCGACTTTAGCGTTCCCGCGCCTCCGCCGCACACGACGCGCATGGCTTCACTTTTTGTCAATCGCATGTGTATCGCTCGCCAAAGGATACAAGAGGCGCGCTTGCGGAGCCACTTCAGAGGACTGAAAAAAACCGCCGTCTGGTTATGCTGTCCTTTTCTTGTTCCACTTCTACTTCTACTACTAGAGCTACCACTCAAACTACTCGCGTTATCTCTCCGAATCGGATACTCGGAAGCATCCAACAACCTCGAGGTTGCCGCTTCCCACGTCAAACGCGCTCTGGCGACGTCGTCCATCGGTTTCGGTTCTGTTCGCAAGCACTCGTCCATTATTCGATTGAAGTCTTCTTGCGAGGCGTACGTTTTACAATTTTCAAACGTAGCAAAAAACGCGTTGCTAGGGTGTTCCGCGCAAATAACAAACTTGCCCATCGCTAAAGCCTCTGCTGTTGTCGTCGCGACGACATCCGAGAGCGACGGATTGATGAAAATTTTGAAGTCGTCGATGGATTTGTCGAGATGATCCAATCGTCCTTTGAAATCGAGCGGGATTTTCCTCGTCCGGCATTCGGCTTTGACGTCCCACAAATCGTCTCCGTCGCCAAACACGGAGACGGGTAAATACTCCAAACCTCCCTCTTTTTCCTCCTTTTTCATTGCTAACGATTTGTTGTACTCTTGCACCACGTCCAATAGCTCGTGATACCCTTTCGCCCACACAACCTTAGCGATGAAATAGCAATTTTTCGAAAAGCCTAACCTCTCTCCACTTTTCTCATTCTCCTTGGCGAAATCTGCTCTGCGCTTTCCAACGTCCAAAAACGCTCTCGACACGCCGTGTACGTTAACCGTTACCGCATCTTCGCCAAAATCTTGCACCGCGTCGCTCAATTTAATAACTTTGTGCGTATAAATCCTACACATGGTAAAATTCAACCCGCGTATAAACGCCTCCTTCTGTTCTCCGTTTTCCTCTCTCCTCGCGTACTCTAAATAATTCGTGTGTATAATGCCAACGACTAAATTAAACTCTTGCTTCCACCCTTTTCTCCCGCAATGAAACCAATTCAAATGCTCCGGCTCTTCCAATATCGCCACGTCTCTCAAACGCATCGGTATTCTTTCGATGATGTCCCCGACTGGGACGATCGACCCTTTGTCTGTGGCGTACCTTCCCGGGTAAAACAAAACTTCAACATCCGGGCGAAATCCAACTCTGTTCGTCACCCACTCCATCATCGCTTCTGCTTGCTCTTCCGGGTAGTTGAATGATTGCCGCTTTGGGAAAACTTGCCGTTGGTCGCACTTCGGGAGCCAAGGAACCACTAACGCCACCTTTCTTTTTATTTCTTCTTCTTTTTCTCTCTCCTCCTCGTCTTTCTCTGTGCGAGTATTCGCTAAGTAGGCTGCCCGTAACAACGGATTTACGGAGGTTCCCGTCATCCAAGGCAACGCGGCCGTGGTGACGATGGTGAACGTTCGGTTCGGTAAGCGCACGTCGTCGGTGACTTTGAACCGAGGTCTTCTCATGTCTTGTTTATCCTTGTTCTTATTATAATTAGTAGTCGATGGTGGAGACGACGGCGACGGCGAGGTTCCCCCCGACCGAGCATTTTTCGTCGCGCTGCGACTGCGGCTACCATCGGAGATTACCTGCGCTCCTCCCCCAGATTTCGGTGGTTTCCCACCCGAACCCGACGGGTTGTGAGGATTCTTCTGCTGCTGTTTCCGTTGCTGCGACATGAAAGTCTCTCTCTTCGTGCAGGGTTGTTGTGTGTTCTCTTCGAAGTCTGACGAAATTTCTCTCTCAAATATATAATATATAGAAAGAAGAAAGGTTCGCTCGGACAACCCACAGAAGACATGGAAAGTACTCGTATTACGTATGGTATGTGTTTACAATCTAATTCTATTTCAACTGAGCCCAGGCTTGAGTGATAAATTTAGTCACCTCAGCGGCCAACACGCGGTCCCTTTCCGTTTTCGTGCGTTGCCGATCTGGATGAAATTTCAACATGGCGCGTTTATACGCTTTTTGCAGCGTTTGTTTATCCGACCTCCCTCTTTCGCCACCTTCGACGGCGACGCCGCAGCGCACGAGAAAGAGGCGCAAGTCGGCGCGATGCGACCACTGTTCGACAGTTTTGTGTGCCTGGTGTTGTAAGAGGCGGGTGTTGGATTCAGCCTCGATGTCGATGGCGGTGGAATCTTGGTAGGCTTTGAGCTTTTCTCTTTGACGCTTTTTGCTTTCGAGGGAGGCGTCTTTTTGACGTTTGAGACGAAGCCAGCCAGTTTTGCCACCGACTGCGGTAACCCGACGGACGATAGCGTCTATGTATTCAGATTTTTCAATGGCAGAGGAAAAATCTGCGCCAATAAGAGCACCGCGGTGCTTGAGATCGCGAATGGACCATCCGGAGATGGTATCGCGATGGGGATCGATGATACTTTCATCGACACCATTTTCATTTTCGGCGACAAAACACGCGTCCCAGGCTGATTTTTCTTCCACCCATTTCTTTTCATCCTTTGATTCTTCCGCCGCCGCCGCTTCTCTTCGCTTACGCGCAGGTGTTTGTTGATGAAGGTTTGTAGATTGCGTCGCTGCAGCAGCAGCCGCTGCAGTCACAGCGGCGCGTTTTATGGCTAATTTGTGCGCTCGGGAAGACTCTGAATACTCCATTTTCAACTGCGCGTGCTTGAAAGACATAGTTTGTAAATTTGTTTTCATCTGCTGCAAGGTTATAAACGCCGGTCCTTGCGCGCTTTGATACGTCTTTTTCGAATATTGCCTCGAAGCATCTTCGTATCGCATCGTCGCTTCTTCCAGCTCGTTCGCCTCGAAATATTTCAGTTTTGCCAAAGCATCGAGCATTTGCACGTACGAGGTGACAACTGACATATCGTCTTGGTACTCGCCGGTGTAAGGTGGATGTTGTACATGCTGTTGTTGTTGCTGCTGCTGCTGCCGCTGCTGTTGTTGACGGCGAATCCGTGCTTCACGCGCGCGCTGCTCTTCCAACTCGTCCAGACGTTGCTGTTCTCTTACTTGCCTTTCCAACTCCTTCTCTATTTCCTGACGTCGAATTTGCTCCTCTAACCTCTCGGCTATGATTTTCGTCTCTCGACTGCTCTTCTCGAGCAACTCGGCTTCGATTCGCCTTTTTCTTGCTGCCACTGATATCGATATTGTCGTCGCTCCTTTTGTTGCTTTAGCCGCCGTGACTTCCTTCTGTTCATGGGGCGGAGTGTCGCTTACCTTTTTCCTTTTCTCGTGTTGATGTTTTTTTTCGAAATCGTCCATCTCTGCTACTTCCGCCGTGCTTCTTTTCTTCTTGTTCTTCATCGTTGCCCGTTCCCCAAAATTGTACGCGTAGACGTTGTTGTCGTCGTCATCGTCGTCGTCTGACGAACCGATGACAATTGGAGATGATGCAACCGAATTCATTTTCTTCATTTTCTTTTTCGGATTACTTTTTTGCACCACTTTCTTCTTCCTTTTAATTTTCGTGATATCTCCTTCTTTATCGCCGTCGTCGTCCTCATTGTCTTCCGGCGCGGTATCGTACGACCCGTCCTCGTGATCTTCGTCATCATCCTTATCGCTTACTCTTCGCTTCTTCACCGTATTTGCTGCTCTCTTCGAAGCCACACTCCGCGCTTTGAACGCCTCTTTTTCGAGCTTTTTGTGAATGAGGTTTGCAAGCGACGGTCCCGAATGACGAGTACTCGGCTCTTCTTCTTCTCCTTCTTTTTCTTCTTCTTCTTCTGTTTCTTCTTCAGACGTCAACGGATCGCCAATTTTGGCATCATCTTCTTGACTTTCAGAGCTGCTCAGACGTCTACTTCGAATATCGCCGCTACTACTACTACTGCTACTGCTCCCTAAGACTATTTTTTTCCTCGGAATTGGCCGTCCTTCGTTTCTGTCGTCGCCGTTTCCATTTCCGTAATCGTTTCTGTCGTCGTCGTCGCCGTCGTCATCATCATCGTCATCATCATCGTCGTCATCTTCAACTACGAACGTCTTTTCCCCTTGGCCTATGAACTCGTCGTCTGAAGATGACGACAAGTGTGATTCTTTACGAGAAATTTTCTTCTTGCGTAACACGCGCTTCTTCGCCTCCGCGGCTGACGCACCAAAGCCGTTCGCCTCCTCCTCCTTTTTCTCGATGATTTCGACTTCTTCTTCTTCTTCTTCTCCTTTTATACCCTCTGCATTCTTTTGTGAACCGCCACTATCGCTATCTTCAATCTCTAACACTTCGATCGGCTCCTCGTTATCTTCCTCCTCTTCCACGACAAACGCCACCGCGAACTCTTTCGTATTATTTACGTACCGTAAAAACATCGTCTGTCCTTTCTGCAAAAACGCCGGCAGGTTTCTTTTCAACTCGCTCAAATTCTTCGAATCCGATTGAATGTACACCGCCGACTTTCCTATCGCTTTCACTTCCACCGCGACGTTTTCGTTCTCCCCGCCGCCCAGTCGTCTCTTCGTCACTTGGACGTGCTCCTCCTCCAACAACGGTTCGTTTTCTAATCCCACGAAGAGTGGAGAAGAAGGATTTTGCGTCGATCTTCCAGGCGACGACGACGGAGATCTCCCACCACCACCTTCTTCTTTGTCTTCTTTTCCGTCTCCTTTCGCGGTCTTCTTTGACTTCTTTTCTCTCCCGATGATTAAAGAGACGTTGCACTTCTCCGGTAAACAAATTCGTAAATTCGTCTTCATTTTTTTGCTCCCGTCCACGCGACGGAGGAAAAACTTCTTCATCATTTTATAGTATTATATATATATACACACGCAGAGCTTTATTCTTCTTCAAACGACGACGAGGAAAGACAACCCTTACTTATGGCCAAAGGCAAAGCTCTTCCTCCTTTTCCACGCATCTGCTGCGCTCTCTCTCTCTCTCTCTCTCTTTAGGTGTTTTTGTTCTCTTTCTTTTTATGATTTGAGTGATTTGTGGTGTACTGATGATAAAAAACACACGAGAGAAGAAAATGTTGTTTTTCGAGAGAATTTTATATTTTTTCACACGCTTGTTGCAGAAGAATTGAAGAATAAAAAGCAGAAGAAGAAGAGACAAACGAAATTGGTCAGCTTTTTTTGCCTGAGAGAGACAAAAAAGAGAAGGACAGAATTTTTTTCAAAACAGCTTCCCTTCTTTTCTTCATCTTCTTCTTCTCATATCATTAGTATTACTCTTTCTTTTGTGGTGTCTCTCTGCCACGTTCAGAAGACCACAAACAGAGAAAGTTTCTGCGAGTAGTGTTGCTTTCTAAAAACGCAGAGAGAGAAGCGCTTACATTTCTTTTTCTTCTAAAGAGAAGAAGAAGAGAACTTTAAAGTAATAATGATGATGCGTTTCAGGAGAAGAAATGGTGGTTTTGGGAGTTCCTCTTTAGTGAGCGGCGGTCCTCGGATTGATGCGGGGGTGACGATGATGACGATGGCCAAACGCATCGTCGCGCTTTTCTCCTCCTCGTCGTCTTCAAAAACGCTCGGTGGTGGTGGTTTTTCTGCTGCTGGTGCGATGCGTGCGGGAGGGGGGAGACGCGCGTACGCGAAAGCGACGAAGAAAGCATCGACGACGACGAGTGCAAAAGCAGTGAAGGAGAGTAAGAGAAAAAGTGTTGCGAAAACAACAACAACAACAACGGGAGGAGGAGGAGGAGTGAAGAAGAAGAAGAAGAAGACTTCTGTGGTGGTGGCGGGAAAGAAGGAGATGGGCGTGCGAACGGACGCGCCGCCGAAAGTGGAGAAAGTGCACGTTTTGCCGCACTTGCCGGTGGTGGTAAGGAACGCGCTGTCTTCTTCGTCGTCGGCGCCTTCTTTTGCCGCCGCGGCGGCGACGACGAGCGCGGCGGCGACGGCGGCGAGGAGTCGCGCTTCGACGACCGCTGGAGGCGGGCATCGAACAGACGCGCCGCCGAGGATGGATAAAGTTACGGTTTTACCGCACTTGCCGGCAAGAGCCGACGGAGGCTGGATCGCTCCGTCTTCTTCGTCGACATCGACGTCGTCGTCGACGACGACGAAAACGGTTGGAGCGGTTGGTGCGGCGGGTGGGGAGGGCGCGTCGGCGGCGGCGGCTTTTGAACAAAAGCAACATCAAAACGTAAACGCAGAAGGATTAGATTTTAGTACCGTAGCGAGCGCTTTAGCTGGAATGGCGATCGTTGTCGGTGGAATATACTCGGTTGTCAGTTCATCTTCTTCAGGTCGCGAGAGCGCAAAGAATAAAAACAAGACAAAGAACCCGAAGAAGAACAGAGAAGAGCTGAATGATGGAGAAGGACACAACGAACCTTTGTTAGCGGAAGTCAAAGCGGCAACAAAATCAGCGATCGAGAGCAAAGAGGATGACAATACTACTTCGGCTGCACGAAACGCGAAAACGGAAAAGGAAGAGGAGGAAGAGAGATTGGCGGAGGATTTATTGATTCAAAAGTTGCGCGAAGACGCCGCAAAGTTAGTCGAAGAAGAATTTACCAGAGCCTTCGTTCCGGATGCCTCGACGTCTCCCACATCATCATCAACAGCAGCAGCAGTAGCAGCAGCGTCATCACCATCGTCTTCCTCGTCGTCTTCTGAGGAGGCGTCTCGGCCACCACTGTACGAAGAAAAGGAAGTGGCGAAAGAGTTGGCGGAAGTTTTCGAAGCGGCGAGCGAGTTGCTGATTAAGGTGAGTGCTCGTGCGCTCTAGTTTTCTTTCTCTTCTTTTTTCTTCTTCGTTTGTTTCTCTTTTTCCTTTGACTCTGTTGTTCAAACGGACAAAGCAAACGCCACATACTCAGCCGGCGTGACAACTTAAACTCCAAAGATCAGTTCCGTTTATTCGGTTCCCTTTGGTTTGTGAGTCGCGAACGGTCCTTTCACACGGCAATATTAAATTCCAACGTTGACCTGGTCGATCGAGGGGCCTTTAGAATTCGTTCTACTTCTGCTTACCCTGGACCTGTCGGAAGACGTATATTCATCGTTGTCGTCGTCGTCGTCGTTTATTGTTGTTTCCTGCTTCTTTTTATCGACCAGTGACTGACTTTGCCCACTTTCTTTCAAACAGAACATGGATCCCGCCGACGCCTCTTCATCCAGTCAAAAACAAGAACAATTAGAAAATAACGTGGAGGCGTCCAAACTTGACCGCGCGCTCGATGAACTCGCACTTAAACAGGCAAACGTGCAAGCGTTGGAAACGAAAATGCGCGAGATGGAAAAGCAACACGTGGAGGATTTAGAAAAAAATGAGCGAGAGCACGCGTTGAAAGCCGAAGAAACCGTGCTCGCCGAACGCGCTAAACGCGTCAAACAACTCGACGAAGAGCGCGTTAGATTTGGAGCGTTAAAAACTGTTCTTTCCAGTCGTAGGAAGGCGCTCGAAGAAGCTAAGATTGCGCACGAAATCGTCGCTGGCGTTTCGAAACTTTCTGAGAAGATTGAAAAAGGAGAATCGTTTGCGCGCGAGATGCGCGTGTTGAAGAAAGTTGCCGAAAACGACGACGTGTTGCGAGCACTTTTGTCTGTAACGGAGAAGACTTTGGATAGACTAGCGTCAAAAGACGTCCCAACAGTCGCGCAGCTCCGAGACGCTTTGGAGAAACAAGTGAAAAGAGATGCCCGGCGCGTGTACTTGATTCCCAAAGAAGGCGGAGGTATGCTTGCTCACGCGGTAGCCTCGCTCGCCTCGCTCATCAAAGTTGAAGAAGTAGTAGGAAAAGATAATAACACCTCTCTCGAAGCTGCCATATCAAAAGTAGAAATGTTATTGCGAGACGATCGTGACTCCGTCGGAGATGCTGCTCGAATTCTTCTCAAAGCGAGCGAACATTCAAAGGCAAAAGACGTCGTCCAATCCTGGGCGACGAGCGCCATGGAACGTGAGGAGATTGATTTTATTCTTAGATCTTTAATAGCGCACGCGAACGCAAAGTCGAGTGGTGTTTGAATATAAATACATAGATATATGTATAGCATCGTCACGAGGTATTTGTGTTTATCAAAACAGAAGTAAATGTATGTTCCATCTCGTTTCGTGTTTGTGCGTATTCACTTGCCGAGACCGCCTTGTAACAGCTCGTTCGATTGAATTTCTCCTTGCCCTAATTGCTGAGACATTTCTAAACCTGCACCTTCTCCGCTTATATTCGTAACGTCGGCAGCTTGCTCTGCCTCTTCCGTACCTCCTCCGCACCAATTGGGATGGACTTCAACGTTTGCTTGTCTCAGAAAAGGTAACGCAAACTCACAGAAAAAATTGAACGTAATAACGTTCTCAACGCCGACGGTACGAATGGTTCCGATCGGGTCGCGAGTCACAGTTGATGACATCTCCAGCGCATTCGTAGAAAAAGACGACGTTGAAAAGAGAAAGAGGAGGAGGAAGAGTGGTGTCGTGTACAATAGCTTCATGATTATCGGTAAGTGTTTCCAATATAAAAATATTTTTTACACGCTCGTAAAATCCACAATTTTGAAATCGATGCTCCTCGGAGAGACAAACATTCCCATTTTCGTATAAATATTAAAGTTCTACGATCTGTTCTTTCTCGAACATGTCGTTCTTGGGATCCACTTGGAGTCGATGGTATCCTTTCGGATCTTGAGCGTCTACACTCTTATCATTCATAATGTCTCGGATTGCGCGCTGTACTTTCTTACTTTTCGACATGGCGGCGATGTTTCGTAAAATTTCTTCGTACGTCACTGCGGAACCCGCGTCGACGGTTTCTCCCGGGTCGGAATTCAACGGTATCGGTCTCGCTATTTTCCTCTTCTTCCCTGGTTTTTGTGGGTTTTCACCTTTCGCAATCTCCTCTCTGCACTCGCCTTTTTTCATCCCCGGCAAGTACATCAACATCGGTCCTTCATACCCTCCAGTCGCGCGCATCAAGGTCGTCGAATTCTTAATCCCGCCTTCGTCTACGAATCGATCCACATCGAAGACGACCATCCTCAGCAGCATTTCTTTCAAGTTTTGATCTTCTTCATACGCTCGAATAGCATCGCTCACTTTCCGCAGTATCTTCATTTGCGCAAACTGGAACTCCCCCACAGTGTTCGGTCTCGAGATCAACAACAACAAATCGATCGGACTGGTGTTAAAAATGCTCCCTTTCGTCTCGAAATCTTTCGGAACGATTTCAAAAAAGCCGTGCCTCTCTTCCACCTCCCTCGCGTCTTCGTACGACAACGGTTCCGTCATCAACGCGTTCTCTAAGTCGACTAAATCTGCATCATCGAGGTCTAAATGATTCAACGCGTTTGCCTCCAGTTTCTTGCGCTCCTCTTCGTCTTCTTTCCCGTTGTTCGTCCGCGGGTCGCCGCACGTCTTTTCGCACGTGTGTTTTCGCATGTTCTTGAACAACTCCGTTCGCTCAAATTTTTCCTTCTTTAAGTCCGCTTCGGAGACGTATCCACTCTCCGGTTCCTCGTCGAAACCTTCCACTTGGTTTTCAAAATCGCCGATAAACTTCTTCGCCTCCATCGTTTTGCGCAAGTACGTCTCCACGATATCGTCCGTGTGGTCTTGCACGTACGCATCGCACGCTTTCCTCGTTCGCTTTTGCGTGTCCGATAACGCCAACAATTTACACGCGTGCTCGACTTCGTCTTCCACGAGTATCTCGTACGTGCCGTACGTGGACGCTTTCGTGGCGAAATCTGAGAGCAATCTCTCTCTTTCCAACTTCATCTGACTCTTAATCTTCGGCAGTAATCTCGCGTGCAGTTGGGAGACGACGCGATGACACGCCGCGCATTCCGCCGATCGAAGGCGCAAATTCAGATTTGCCAACGACGGGGCGACCACTCCTTCTTTAGAAGAAGAATAGAATTTGAACGCGGAAACCCCCAAAATGCTACTAATGCTGCTGCTGATAATAGTCATCATCATCATCGTCATCATCATCATCATCGTCATCATCATCGCAATAAATAAATATCTGTTGGGAAGTGAGTGACGAATTTTTGTCAAAAAGCTGCCCAAAAGGCTGCAGGGAAATAAAAAGCGAGAGATTAAACAAAACCAACGCGATGATCAGAGAGTATATTTGAATGCAACAATAACAAAAGGAGGAAGAACTACGTCGTCTCGTCATCAAACAGACGCGTTATTAGTAGTATTCGTGCAGCACAAAAACATACACGCGTTGTTATTATTATCGCGGCTCGCCGAGCGCGCCGGCTTTTTGCTTTTTTTTATTCTCGTCCACCAAACACGCCGCGAAACCAATCGCTAACTCTTTTTCGACGAGATCTTTCCCGATGAACACGAGCTTTGAGCGCCTTATTTCGCCTTCCGCCCATGGCCTATCTGGCATGCCTTCGAACAAGGCGTGGACGCCTTGGAAAACGTAGCGTTCGTCGCAGCCTTCGATGCTTAAAACGCCCTTCATTCGAAAGAGCGTTTCCCATCGATCGTTTAATAAAACGCCAAGCCAGTCGTTGATTTTATCCAAATCGACGTCACCGTCCAAGACGAGAGAGACAGAGCCGACGGCATCGTCGTGGTGGGTGTGGGAGTGACCGTGGGAGTGGGAGTGCGAAGGGTCGTTGCAAATGACTTCGCCGGATTCGACGAGCGCGTCGTGCGAATGACCGTGCGAGTGCGAGTGCGAAGGATCGTTGCACTCAATCTCTCCGGATTCCACCATGGCGTCGTGGGAGTGACTGTGTTCGTGTTCGTGTTCGTGTTCGTCGTGCGAATGTCCGTGACCATCTTTTTGTTGTTGTTGTTGTTCTTTTCCCATGACTGCTTCTTGCACTTTTTCTAAATCAAACCCACCAATTCCGAGCGTAAAATCCAAAGGCACTTTCGCTTTCGTCGCCCTTTGAATCTCCGCCAACGCGTTAATCTCCCTTATGCGTCTGTGTAACCCGTTCAACTCTGTCTCTTCCGTGACCAAATCCGTTTTATTCAACACGATTCGATCCGCAAACGCGATTTGCTCCAACGCTTCGTTGACCACCCCGTCTGGTTTCACTTCGTCCAAGTGTAAGTGCGCGTGTTTCGCGTCCACCAGCGTCACCACCCCGTCCACGCGAAAATTTTCCAACAGCGCGTGCTCTAAATAAAACGTCTGTATAATCGGCGCCGGATTGGCTAACCCGGTCGTTTCAATCACCACGTGATCAAACTCTCCTTTTCGCGTGTCGTGTAATTTGGTCAGCATTTCCACCAAATCGCCTCTCACCGAGCAGCACAAGCACCCGTTGTTGAGTAATAAAATGTCCTCGGTTTCCGATTTCTCTCGGTGGACGATTTCGCCGTCGATGTCGATTTCACCGAACTCGTTCTCGATGACGACGATTTTTTTCCCGTGGTTTTGCGTCAAGATGTGGTTTAACAACGTCGTTTTCCCGCTCCCGAGGAATCCGGTTAAAACGGTGATTGGAATTCTCTCGTCGTCTTTTTTGTTTAACGAGTTGTCGTTCGTGTCGTTGTCTTCGGTTTGTTGTTCTCGTTCCCTCGTCGCCGGTTGCGTGGATCGTCGTCGTCCTCCTCCTCCTCCTTCTCCTCCTCCTCCTCCTCGAGCATTCAAAGAAGCCAACGTTCTCCTCTCCGGACGCATCATTCTGTCTTCGTTTTTCACGGATGCTTTGGAAGAAAAACGAGGAGCTTCGCGAGAGCGCAAAAACATGCCTCCTCTGGCTCCGAATGCGAGCGATGATGCGCTCATTTTCTCCCCTTCTTTTTGATGAGGTTAAAAGTGAAGGTGTTTATTAAGTGTTTGTGTTTGTGTGTACGCGCGTGTGCCAATTCTGTTACGTTTTGAAGCATTTTTGGGGGGAAGTTTTCCCTCTTTTGTGGCGGCTGCGTTGTGCTCCATTTCAACGAGCAACGCATACGTTAACACACTTTTGCTCGCGTTATTAAGAAGGAAAGAGAGATATACTAGTAACAAATATGTTGTTCGGAGGCGCTTTAGCAGCGGCGCAGAGCGGGACATCATCGGCTGTGTGCTCTTCTTCCGTTTCTGCGGCGTCGTCGATTTCGAACGGCAGAAAGACGAGTCACTTGTACTCGTCCTCTTCTTCTTCTTCTTCTTCTTCATCGGCTTGGACAAAGACCAGAACGTCGTCGGTTTCCTCCTCCTCCTTATCCTCCTCCGCAATGCGGATGATGCTTTCCTCGAGAACGCGTGTGAGTGGTAATGGCGCGCACTTCCTCGCCATCGAGCGCACTAAGAGTAGTAGTGTTAGTAATAATAAGAATAAGAGACTGTTGGTTGTGAAAGAAATCGTCTGCGCGGACCCGAGAAGAGTGGCGCGAGTGCAACAACAAATGCGACGAGAGATTGGAAATATGTTCCAAAACGACGCAAAAATCAAAGGGATGTTGAACCCGGACGTGAAATTCGGGGTGGACGTGAACAGCACGACGTTAGCGACGGTGGCGGATTGCGAGGTATCGAACGACTTGCAAGTGGTAAAAGTCTACGTCTCGGTCCTCGGCGACGAGCGAGGGAAGAAAAACGCCATGAAAGGCTTGCAAAAGCTCGAAGGGTACGTGAGAGGTAAAATTGGCTCGAAGATCTCCCTGAGATTAACTCCGGAAGTCCGATTCGTGTTGGACGAAAGCTTCGAGCGAGGGCAAAAAGTAAACTCGATCTTAGACGTCTTGAGAGAGGAACGCGAAAGAGGATCTTCGTCGTCCTCAAACGCAACGAAAGAAGAGATGATGGCGATCGAAGATACCATCGCGGAGAGAGGAGACGACGAAGAGGAGTGGTTAGAGGACGACGAGGACGAAGTTTTCGAGGAAGATGAGCAAGAGGTGGTGATTAAACCTTTGAGAAGGAAGAAAAATTGAGATTGAAAAGAAAGAGAGAGAAAGAAGAGCGCGCATACGTAACAAGACCAGACGGTGGTCGACGAAGAGAGAGAGAGAGAGAGTGAAAGAGAAAACAAAACACGCATTTATTTATTCGTACGCTCTAGCACAACGGTGTATTGCTTAAAACATCCAGTTTAACATGTAAATACATATCTCGCGCCATTCTGCTCGCAGTTCCCCCCTTTTCAAATATTCCCCTCGTGTTGTATTATACTCCAGTCCTCAGAATTTACTAACATTTCTCCTTCGAGACAGTCACCAAACGATGCCTCCCACCCATCCTCCACCTCCCCCATCGAAGAAGAAGAGGAAATACACGCGACCAAAGTCGTCGTACTTCTTCTGGCTTGGCGTGTTGTCCATTTTTTTCGGCGTCGAGTTGTTGCAGAATTTTGCGCGATATTTTATCGCGAAAAATCCATCCGCACTCCGAGCGACGGAGTATCATGAGAGCGGAATGTCGCTGACGCATCGCGATGACGATGATACTAAATATAACAATATCGACGAGAGCAGTCGAAAAAAGAAGGATATTTTGATATCTTCTTCCGATGATGAAACCACGCTGGCTTCTTCTTTAACAAATGCAGCACTTCTTCGACAACACGAAACGAGTAAGAAGAACAACAACGCGTGTCGATGCGCGGACGACGACACAAAATCCATCCATTGTAACGTGAATTACCCCGAGGAGTCCGCGGTAGCCGCATCGTGTGTGTTTAGAAATCAAACGCGATCAGTCGTGTATGCGTACGTGAAGAACGCGCTCGCCGCGTCTTCGTCGCCGCGAGAGGAGGATTTTAGAGGCGTGACGAGGCGGCAAAGAGAAGCTCGTCTTCTTCGACGATTGAACAACGCCATAGATTATATCAGAGGGAATCACGAGAGCGAACAAAGTGTGAGAAGAAAGTTAGGTTTGACCGAGGAAGAGATGCGCGCGGCGAAGGACGTCGTTCGGATCGAGTTGGCGGGCGCCAAGGCTATTTTAGGAAAAATCCCGCAGCTCATCGTGCCGAGTAAATTCGGAGCGACGGATTTAAGCAAGGATATGTTTTACACGAAAATGAATTGGGCGAGAATTCGAGATAAATACGATGGTTTTTTTAACGAGGAAAGTTCGGATATGTTGCCTTTCAACGAGGAGGAGTTTACAAAGCTGAGAGTGTTTGAGACATGCGCGGTAGTTGGGAATTCAGGATCGCTTTTGAAATCGAGTTTAGGGGTAGAAATTGATTCGCACGATGCGGTCTTTCGTTTAAATAACGCTCCAGCAGGAAATGGCATGATGATGAATGGAGGAGAGAGCTTTGAGAACAGTAACGGTAGATTGATGCGGGACGTGGGCGGGAAAATAACGGTGCGCGTGTTAAACAAAAAATGGACCGAAAAGTGGAGTTTAGAGAGCGAGAGTAAAATCACTGAACGCTTGGAAGCCGATTTGGAAACCAACGAGAAAGTTCTATACATCGCTTCGCGGTGTAACGTGAAGGAGTTTACTAAGTTTTGCAAAAACACGGTCAAGAGGAGACCAAATTTCGTGAAGGCGTTGTTTTTGACTTCGCGAGCGAATTCGCACGCGGCGAAACTTTTGTCAATTTTTCGTCGGGGCATCTCCGAGATTCTTTCGCCAGTGGTAAATTACAAACCAAGCGACGCGTTCAAGTTCGATGGTGGTGATTCGAGTGATAGAAGTGGTGTTGGCTTCGATGCCACCTTGGATATTTTCAAAGGTGGTAACGCCCCTTCGACTGGATTTTTGACCGCATACATGGCGCTTCAATTCTGCGGTAACGGAAGAGAAGGAAGAGGAAGACGAGGGGCGGCGGTTTCGGTTTTCGGTTTTAGTGCAGATGAATGTAAAGTGCACGGGTGCAAAACGAGTGGGGCGTACCACTACTTCCCTAAAGAACATGGCGAAGCGAACTACGAACCTCGAGCGCACCCGTCTCACGCGTTCGACTTGGAAGCGATGGTCTTGCGAGGCATGGAAGAGAGCGGCTACTTGGCGTATCATTAAATAGAATAGTAATATAGTACTAGGTAGTAAATTATGACAAAATGAGCAAGTACAAAGTAATATGAAGTTATATACAAGTTATTTATATACAGGCCGTGATCTTCAACTCACGGCGCAGCACTGCTTCTTTTCCTCCTCCTCCTTCTCCTTGGACGAAGAAAACGACGACGCCGAAGAGTCCGAAGAGAGAGTCGGATACGTTCTCTTTCGCTTCGTTCGAGCGTTCTCCTCTTCCTCTTCTTTTGATCTTTTGCTTCTTCTTTTCCTCCTCTTTTCAACGATCTGTAGTATCGACCGGATCTCTTCTCGCACTTCTTCTTCTTCTTTGACGTCGGGGTCGTCTCTTCGTTTCTTAACCAAAGTATTTCCTGATGACGATGCTGCTTTCACGTCGTCGCTTTCCAAGGTCAACAACAATTTTTTTCGTCTTTTTCTCTTCCTTTCCTCTCGAATGGCTTTTTCCACGGTCGCCTCGAAGCGACTGTAAATCAAATTTCTTTGCATCTTTCTTTGGTGTCTTCTTTCCACCGAGAAAGACGTCGACGACGATTCACCACCACCACCGCCAAACGGTGACGCGTACGCTATTTCTAAGAGAAGCGTTTCCAAACGCGCTTGTTCGACCTCGTTCGCGACCGAAGCGACGCCATTTCTTTTCGACGAATGTGCGCATGGCGCCATTTGGATTGGATGTATCTAAAAGGGCAAAACTTAAAAGACGCAAAAAGAATTTCTTAATGAAAGCGCGCGCGCGCGCGCTTTACGACTTTCGCGTCGTCGATACACGCGCAAAGACTCTCTCACGAGCGAATAACAAACCCCAAGAAGCGCAAGTTATTTTGCCTTGATTCGGGCCTTATCGTTTTATTCGTGCGGTCTCAAAATCGCGCGCTTTGTAGTATTAAATTGTGCGTCAAAAAGGTGTCATCACGTTATTCTTCTGAGTTTGTAGGGGCGAACGCTTGCGTGGCAGCGCGAGGAAACAAAGTAGAGAGAGGAAAAGATATTTTTGGGCAAACGAATGGACGTCCTTTTCGCTTTTTTGTTGTGGGGGACGAGCAAAAGTTTTTTCTTTCAGAAAATATTACAACAACCTCCCTAACGCGGAGTGACACTTACTCTTTAAAATGCTCACGGCTTCTTTGAAAATGACGTCTGGTTTCCTCGCGCCGACGGATTCGATGGTGAAGATGTAGTGATCTCGCTTTTTTAAGACAGCTATTTTGGAATCCCAACCGGATTCGCCGGAGAGCTCGCGAATGCGCTCTAAGCACAAGTCGCATCCTCGGATGGATTTGATTTTGACTTCGGCTTTCTCGCCGGAACCCTTGAGTTCAAAGCACTTGTGGTTTGGGATCGGGTCGCTGCACTCGCTCATGAATACTTTCGCGTCGGCGCCCACGATTGGTTTTTTGAAGTATACGGTCGGGACGAGACGGTACCAGCACGTGCCAACCGGGGAGAATTTCGCGTGGTCGGCACCGATGGATTTCATGCAGTGCGCTTCGAGCTCAATCTCTTGTCCGGGGACGAGTTTTGCGAGGAGAATGTCGTCGTGGACGGTTTTGATGCCCTCTTTCCCGAATTTCGTCTCCTGCGACGCGGAGAAGTTGCTAAACGTTTTGATTTTCTTTTTCTTCCTTTTTTTCTTTTCGTCGTCGTCGCTCATGTCGTCGTCGTCTTCATCATCGTCATCATCATCATCATCATCATCATCATCATCCGCGCCTTCACCGCCTTGACTTTCGTCTTCCAACTCCGATCCTTTCGGTAACCACACTAAATCTCTCGAATATACTTTTTCGTGTAAAATCGAATCCGGCAGGATATTCCCGCTCGCGTCTCTCTCCTTTTGACACTTCACGTGCAGTTTAAACACGATCGTGTTCTTCTCGTTCAATAAATCTGTGTGCGTATCTTTATCGAAACTCTCAAATTCGTTCGGATCGGCTAAAATAGGCACTAAACCTAACCTATGCGCGAAAATTTCATCCGCAATCACGCTCGTGTTTTGTCGAAAGTATACCCTCTCGATCGCCATGGACGGCACTTCGGATATGATAATCCTCCTAAACGCGTTCGCGAACGCCGCAGATATCCCTTCCATTTCAAACTCCAGCGTGTGCGTCGATTCGTTATTCTCCGTGACTTTAATCGTAAAATTTTTCCGAAAGTGTTCCAGCGAAAACGCATCTTCGTCTTCCTCCGTCGCCGCTGCGCCACCACTGTACGCGTTAAAGTACGCTCTCTCTTGCGTGTGTTTATTTTCAGCGAAACCAACGGAGACGAATTTCTTTTGCATCTCCAAGTGCGAGGCTATTTTCTCTTCCGCCACTTTCTCCGTCGTCGTACCTTTGGACGACGACGATGGCGGATTCGTTTTCTTCTTCGCCGCTGGCATGATGGTAAATTCCGGCGGCGTCAAACGAACGAACGAACGAATGAATGAGCGAGACTCTTCTGCTCCTCTCCTCTAAAACGCCGCGGTATCCTTTCGCTCTCGATCAAAAAGTCACGCGCGCGAAATAAAAGAGCGGCGAGGTATTCTTCTTCTTTTTCTGCGATGACTTCTTTTCTCCTCCTCTCTCTCTCTCGAGTCTCTCTCTTTCTCTGCGTGTAATAAGTAAGCGTGCGTGATGTGGTAAAAGCAGAGAAAAGAATGAAGAAATTTCTCACAAAACAGAGGCCACGGAATAAAAATCTCACGCACACTAGTATACTCTCTCTTGTTTTTGCGTAGTAGTCTTAAAGTAGTATTCGTTGAAATCAATGACGGGCAAAAACAGACGAAAGAATAAACATCCGAAACGAGCGGAAAACGTGAAAACGGTGGTCGTGGTGAGGAAGGGTGGTGACAGAGAAGAAGAGGGAGAAGAAGAAGAAGACGACGCAGAGCTATTGCTGAGGATTCTCACGTGCATGCCGTGTGGTGACGATGTTGTGGAACAGAATCAGATGAGGAAAGAAGAAACTGCTATTAGTGCTAAAGGAGTGAAGAGGAAGAGAGGGGGGCACGAATGCGGCGTGTGCGAGAAGCGTTTTACTCAATCTAGTAGTTTGAAAGCCCACATGCGTATTCACACGAACGAGAAACCGTACGAATGCGATGTGTGCGAGATGAAGTTTCGTCAATCTGGTCATTTGAAAAGCCACATGCGTATTCACACGAACGAGAAACCGTACGAGTGCGATGTGTGCGAGAAGCGTTTTACTACATCTAGTAATTTGCAAAGCCACATGCGTATTCACACGAACGAGAGACCGTACAAATGCGATGTGTGCGAAAAGAGATTTAGTCGAGCTGATACTTTGCAAGACCACATGCGTATTCACACGAACGAGAAGCCGTATGAATGTGATGTGTGCGAGAAGCGTTTTCGTACATCTAGTGATTTGAAAAGCCACATGCGTATTCACACTCACGAGAAACCGTACGAGTGCGATGAGTGCGAGAAGCGTTTTAGTCAATCTAGTAATTTGCAAAGGCACGTGCGTAACGTTCATTAGCTCATTAATAGTCATATTGTACCATATGCATTTGCATTACATTCCGAGCGAATCAAACGAACGTTATTATTTCCCGCTTTTAAAACTCTTCGTCTTTCGTCTTCTTCTTTTTCTTACTTCATCAGTGTACATCTTTTTGCCATTTTTTAACGCCGCGAATTTCCTGGAAAACAGATGAAAAAACACTTGCCTTTTTCCTCATTTCTTTCAACACCAAAAGTACACTTACGTTTTCTGCACATCATCATCATCATCATCATCACGGGAAGCGTTGAAGCAGAGGCTCATAAATGAAGGAACGGGCGACCGAAGGAACAACCTTATTGACATCATCATCATCATCATCGACAAAAGCAATGAAAACGACGACGAAAACGTCTGTCTATTCCGGGAACATGCACCGAAGTTCCCTCCACGCGCACTACGAGACGGGGGCGTATACAAAAAACCAAACCTTCTTGGAAGACGAGGAATACTCTCGCGCGTTAGATTGCATCGTGAAAGGGTGCGCGGACGTTCTGTTGAGAGACTCGGAAGGGAGGATTTTAATCGGGTACAGGAACGTGGAACCGGCGGCGAACGGGCCGTGGTTTATCGGCGGGAGGATTAAAGTTGGCGATTCGGTGTTCGAAGCGGCGAGAATAAACGTGAAACGAGAGTGTAAAATAGATATCGAAGAGACAAGATTTGAAGTCGTGCACACGTCCACGCACGTGTGGGCGAAGAGGAAACAAGCGCCGAGCGAGAATGGTACCGGAGACGTGATTGTGGTGTCCACGGCGACGATTACGGACGAGGAGAAAGCGAACGTGGAGATGGTGAATACCGAGTACGACGGGTACGCGTGGAAAACGCCGGAAGAGGTCATTAGCGGCGAAGAGTATCATCCGGCGTTGAAAAATGCGGTGAAGGCGATGTTTTTTAACATGAGACAAAACGATTTGATCGCGGCGGTGAGAGAGGGTAAGAGCGACGGTGAAATTGCCAAATTAGCTCGCGAGGCGTTCGCGGAGAAGTAAATAAAAAAAGGTCACTCACGCCTTACTTAGTAGCCATCTCGTGTTTGTACATGTGCCATTTAATGATGAAGTATATAAATTTTATTATAGTAACAGTGTGTTTTACATTTTGATGAATTTCTTCGCGGTGACGGCTCGAGACGCTCGCGTCGCGCGGGGTGCCGATTTCTCTTTCGAAGGCGGCGGCGCTTTCTTCTTTCCCTTCATTTTCTCCGCGACTGCAGCGGCGGCTCTCGATGCGGGCTTTGTGGCCGTCTTCTTTGCTGCCGGGACCGGTAGCGCCTCTTCTTTTTCTCGTTTTCGTTTCGCTGTCGCGGTTCCCGTTGTTGCTGCTTTCGTCGTCGTCGTCGTCGTCTCCTTCGGCGCTGCTTTGTCTTTCGCCACAGCAGACGACGCTTTTTTCTTTTTCTTTGCCTCGCCCTTGTCGTCGAATAAGTTTTGCAACGCTTCGTAGTTGATTTTCGACGATACGCCGCGTTTCTTGATGAGGACCGTTTGCGCAGCCACGGCGGCGTTTTCCGCTCGTTGATACTTCTCTTCTTTTTTCTTCGTGTTGTATTTCCTTCTCGGTGGTTGATTGGATTCTCGAGCAGCCGCATCCTTGCTCGCCGCCTCTTTCGCCGCTTGCGATTCTAAATAGTCTTTGTTCATTTCCGACCAAATGACGCGTTTCAAGTTGACTTGTTCTTGATTGTTCATGTACTCGTTGATGTCCTCGTCTTCTATATCCGAGCACACGTCTCTCATTTCCTCTTCGTCGTTGGTTGGCGTGTCGACTCCGTTTTCCGTTTTGCCCTCTTCCTTCTTTACGTCCGGGTTATTCAACTTCCTCAGCGCCTCTTCGTTCTTCTTGATTTTATCGTTGAAGGAGGTACCCGGCAGCGGCGGTTCCTTATTCACTTTGTATTTTCTGATGTTTTCAGCCGCTTCCTTCTTCGCCTTCTCGGCTTTATTGTCTACTTCTATCTTGACTGTATTTTCCGGAGGCGTAAAGTCTTCTTTACCGAGCAATATCAAGTCGTGCGATGGGTAAAGCGTGTTTAAATGCTCCAAAGCGCCGTCGTCGAAGCATCCTAAATTGATCAAATAGTGCATTATTTCGAGCCGAATATCTTTGGTAAACTCGCCGATATCGTCTCGGAAGTGCTCTCTCAAAACGCATCCTTTCGCTTTACCGTGAACAAACGGTAAACAATGCGTTTCCGCCGGCTTTGTACCAACAATTCTCTTCAAAACTTTCTCCGCTTCGATCATAAACTTAAACGGCGGCTCTTTCAAAACGACGCGTTGCACTTGCACTTGGCGAATAACCTGCGGCGGTCGTCGTTCTTCGATTTGGGTTTGAGCTGCCGCCGTGGCATTAGCGGCACCCGCGGCAGGCGCTGAGCTTTGCACGACGCCAGCGATCATTGCAAACTCGTTAATTTCGCCCTCTAAAAGTGCGCCTTCAAATTCAGCTTGAACTTCCGCCTGGCCGGCTTCAAAATTTGCGATTCGTAAAATCCTCGGTTGGAGTTGTTCCATGTCTCGTTTTTTCTGCGCGGCGGTAAACGCCGGGGGATCCATCCCACCCAAAAAAGTTGTTCCACCGGAAACCTTCACGTAATCAATGTAGCACGCTCGACACATGCCGTGTTGAAAGTGCTCGGGCATGTTGTCGTCGTCCCTGTGTTTGCACGTCAGCGTCGTCGATCCGCTACAGATGAGATCTTGTTGCTCTTTACTTCCAATAAAGTCGTCGTTTTCATACTTTTGGGCTTGCGCGTCGAATTCTTCCACCGACAACAGCGCCGCCGGCGTTGAGCTAAACTCCGTGATTCTTTTCTTCAACGTTTGCTCGCCGATGTGTACGATCGAAACTACGTCACTTTTCGATCGATCGAAGCCGTGAACGTGTGAGGCGACCCAAAGCGCGGCGCCGCAAATCCCAGCCGGACGACGTCCAGTTTGCATCCAATCCCGCTTCATAGAAGCCACGAGCCTTAGCGCGGTGTTTGACACCGAGTGCACTCTCTTCCCTAAATTCATCTTATCCGCAAACCTGTGAATAAACAACGAAGGATCAATCGGTCTTTGCATCAACGGATGTTGCTCCAATCGCATCAATCGACAGAGCTGTAAAAATACCCCACCCAAAACGTACACGTTCGTTTGTAGAACGTCCGAGAAATCAATCAACATGTACGGTCGATTCTCTTGTCTGCACACGACGTACAAACACGCCCCGGCGACTTGCGCCGTCCTTCGTCCTCTCGTGAAGTTTCTCGACACCGCGATTTTATACAATCTGTGCGCCGAAGTCGTGATGTCCTCTCTCGGTTTCATCGCCAGTCGATCCGCGATTTGGTTAATCTCCTGCTTTCCTTTATTCACCGTCTTCTCGTGCGAATCTATTTGTAACCCAAACACTCTCCCACCTCTGGTCGGTCTCCCGACTGAGTGCGCTATACCCGATTCCGGGACAAAGTTCCCATCCACTTGAATCGCCCCACCGCTGGTTTTCGAAAACGTTGGATCCGTGCTAAAGACGGAATCGTCCAGAATCTTACCGCACACCGTGCAACACGTGAATCCATTCGCGTCGTTTACTTCCGCGACGACGTCAGATTTGCACTGCGAACAGTACTGAGGGATCATCTTTTCTTTTTAAAAATTCGCGCCGAATTGGGTACAAAACACAATTCTCTTCTTCTGTGTTTGTGTGTAATTCTCTCAATCTCTCGATCTCTTTTTTGTTTTGTTGAACTGGTTTTGCGATGATGATGCGACGGAAAAGCGGCGTTTAAGAGTTTCTCGCCTTTCTCTTTCTCTCTCTTTCTCTCCCTTCTCTGCGATGTAGTAATACTATAATATATGCGTTTTTCGTTGTTGTTCTGATGAAATGAGAAAATTGGATGGAGCAAACGGAACAAAAGCACTCGAAAAAGCAGACGAGTTGCAGAGACCAGAGACCGTCGCAAAACAACAAAACGACGGACGAAAAATCTCCAACAAAAGTTCGTTACAGCAGGAGTACAAAAAAGGAAGAAAAGCAGCTCTCGCGTGGAAGAAGGAAGTTATCTCTTCCTCTTTCCCGCACAAATCTTTCTTTCAAAAAGCGCGCGCGCGCCAAAAGCGGTGAAAGTGTGTTTTTGATCGTTGGAAAGTATCATCTTTGGTATCTCACTCTAAACGCGCGCTACAGCGTCACGAGTGGTCGTAAAAGAGGAGGAGATCGCGCGTGGTGCGCGCGCATTTTTTGCGCGGGGAAAGGCGGGGGCGTCTTCAGGTTTCTTTCTTCCCGCAGAACATCGTATCAGAGTTTGTTAGTACGCTTTGGTTTTGGAAGAAGATAAAGAACGAGACTCCCACGAATAATGGAAGAAGAAGAAGGGTCAACCCCGATGACGACGACGAGTCGCTCTCCTCGGGAGACTCCTTCCGCGAACGCTTTGAACAACAACGGTGCGTCTCAACGACGAGAAAGAGAGAGAGAAAGTTTTGGGATAAACAACAACGCGTCGGACAACTCCACGTCCGAAGAGGAGATTTTATTGCAGCATAAGACGAAAAAAACGTCGCCCACCGGGGGTAGTGTTACGACGACGACCACTCCGAGAAGACAAAATAAGTCCATGTTCCGAGACATATCCCGGCGCCAATGGGACCCGAGATATCACAAGCAGTGCACGCAAACGCAGTGCATGAAACACCCGTCGATTATTAAAGGCATGCGGTTGTTGAAAAACCTGGAAAAACACGGCGGGTGCGTGAATACGGTGAGTTGGAACGAAGACGCGTCGCTGTTGATTTCCGGGTCGGACGATATGACCGTGGTCGTTTGGAGCACGGGGACGAATTTTCCGGTGAAAGGGTCGGTATTTACCGGGCACACGCACAACGTGTTTGACGCGCAGTTTATTCCAAACTGTAACTCGACCAAGTGCGTGACGACAGCCGCGGACGGTCAGGTGAGAATGATTGATTTAGAGCGAGGGTTCGCGGAGAAGCCGCCGAACCATCACACGAATAGATACATGCGGAATATAAACCTGGATTCGCCAGCCGCGCATCAATTATGGTCCGGTGATGGTGCTGGTATGGGGATGAAGCTGATCTTTCTCCCCGGGTCCGCCACGTCGTTTTTATCCACGCATCAGGACGGGTGCGTGAGACTGTTTGATATACGAGAAGGGACGAAATCGAGACGAGAAGTGGTTATTGATTTGGCATCAGTGGGCGCGGCCTCGGATATAGCGTTTGATCCAACGGCTCCGCATACTTTTGCGGTTGGATGCGACGACCCAATCGTGAGGGTATTTGATATTCGGCACCACGTGGCAAAGCTGACGAGAACTTCGGAAGATTATTATTCTCACGCCGGATCTCCCGGGACGTCGCCGATTCCGTCGCCAACCGGTACCGGCGCCGCCGCTATGCGACGTGGTGGCGTTAACTACGGTGTTTCGCCAAGTAGTACGGTTGGAAGTCCTGGAACACCAACGGGAGCAGCTGGAGGCTTTGGATTGCCGTCGTCGCCTCCTTCGCGGTCGTCTGGATTCGTCGAAAGATGTTTGCCGACCGTGGCGGAATATTGTCCTGGATTAGCATTCGGTGCTATGAAAAAGTTCCAAGGCGAAGAGGAGCTCATGAGATCTTCGTTTCGGTCTCGTCGATTTGAGGGTATCTCTGGAATAGCGTTTAGTAAGACCGGAGAGTTGGCGTGCACGTATAAGGGCGAAGACGTGTACGTTTTAGAAACGCGTAAGGTTGTCTCGTCGGTTAAGATTGATCTCTTCAAGCACGATTCTATGGACGAATTGGAGAAACGATACGAGGGGTGCGCAAAAAAGTACGAAGGGCGGAAAAACACGCGCACGTTCCTTAAAGGCGTCGCGTTCATGTGCGGCGACGAATACGTAACCACCGGCGGGGACTGCGGTAACATTTTCGTGTGGAACAAAAAAACGACGGAACTCGTGTGCAAGCTCCCGGGAGATTCGCAAGTCGTTAATAATGTGATTCCACACCCCCATTTGCCCGTCCTTGCGGCTTCTGGCATTGATTCGGATATTAAAATTTTCGAGGCGTCGAAGGATGGAGAGCACATTGACGAGCCGCCTCGGAAAGGCGAGAGAGATAACGATTTCGACTCCTCAGATGAAGACGACGAAGACAACGAGGACGAGGACGAGATCGATGGTGAGGAATACGTTCAAATCAACACTCCTGGTGGCCATGTTATCCAGATCCCTGGTCGTTCGTTGATAGAACTGCTCAGACGGCGTCAAGAAGGCCGGGACGTAAGTATAGATCCCTTACTTTTGGAAGAGGACGAGGAGGATAGCGATGACGACGACGATGAGGATGAGGATGAGGATGAGGATGATGACGACGACGACGAGTCATTCTCTTCGACTTCGTCTTTATCGTCGGAGGAGGAAAGTTCGGAGCACGAGGATACTGGTAGTGGTCATCGAGAAGATGAACTCGACGGGGACGACGAAGAGGAGGATGAACAAATGGAAGACGCGGAAGAGTCTTTTGAAGAAAATGCTGTAGAACAATAACAACAACAACGGTACAATACATACAGGTAATAACATAAATAGGAAATTGATTACATAGCCCACATAGGCGCCTGAAAAGAGCCAGCCAGAATTCAAGTTGTAAAAAAAGAAGTGAAGTATCAAACAAGTGTACGTATAAAATTTCTGTCTCTAGTATCATCTATAATATTACATTAAACTATATTCAATCGCGTGCAAAAGTAACCTCCTCGCCGGCGCCGCTTCTGGCGCTGGGGCAGGGCTACTCGATTTCTTCTTATCGGCGCCAGTAGCCTTTACGATAATCACCGCGACTACTCCTACCGCGACTAAAAGCATCAGAGTAATTACGCACCTATCCGTGGCTAACCCTTTCGTAATATCTCGAACAAGATTCAACGATTTTCGAACCGAAAACTGAAGCTCGTCCAACTCGTCCGTGATTTCGTCCAGTTTTTGCGTTTGTTCTTTGAGCTTCCCCGCAGTCACCGCGCCCATTTCGATAGTTTCGTGTACAATTTTCTTCGACCTCGAGACTGATTTATCCGTCTGGTTCATCATTCCTCTCCCGTGTTGCACGAGCTGTTGCGAATCCATCTCTCGCAAATCATCGCCCTCTTTAATCTCGTGCATCTTTTGAAACGTCGGCATGACTCCAGCTAATCGAGACACTTGCGCCGCGGACGAACTCGAAACTCTCGTCGTTTCCGCTATGGCCGCTTGCTTCTCCGCGATGGCGTTTTGCGCAGCTTTTTTCATCGTAACAAACCTATTCAACTCAGAAACCATTCTTTTCTTCGTCATCTGAATCTGATCCAACCTGGCCGCATAATTCGTAGTACTATTACTGTTATTCTTGCTTTCCTCCTCTGCTTCCTCTTTCGCTCGTCTCTCGTATTCTTTAATCAGTTTCTTCCCGTCCGCCATTTTATTCGTCAACTGTTTCAAATGCGTCTGCGCTCTCGTCGGTTCGCCTCGTAATATCGCGGTTTGATTGAATCCATTTTCTAAAGCGTTGAACGTTTCTCGCAAGATTTGTTCCGTGCTCGTCGCAGAAGAAGACATGATGATGCCGATGAAAACCTCCTTCCTTCTTCGTTAAATTCTTTTTTGTTTTGCCGCCCGTTATTTTCCCGACGCGACGAAGAGAAAAGAGATTCAAAAATGTTGTTTTTGAGATGGGTGATTGATGAGGACGATGACGACGAACAACCAAAGGATAGATAGAAAAACCACTCTCAGCGATCGTCGGTCGTCGTCGTCTTTCTTTCGCGTCTTTCTTTCGCGTTTGAGTGTGCGTTTATGCGTGTGTTTATTTTATGTGGTAGAAAGCCAAGCCAAAGGGAGTGACGAGTAAAAATGAAGAAGAATTTGAGCAGACGAGAGAGGCACCCTTTTGAGAGAAAAAGTGATGGAAAAGGGATTAGAGTGGATAAACATTCAGCGCGGATATGTGTGCAATACATACTTCTTCACGTGGTTTTACACGACGCGCTCATCATTTAAAACAAACCGAAGAACTTTTTAGGCTTCGTCTCCTCCTCTGTATTCTTTGTCTTCTTCGTGGTGGTGTTGTTGTTGTTCCCTTTCTTTCTCGCCTCTGCGTCTCGCTTCGCCTGTTCGATTTTCTTCCTCCTCGCCTCTTGAATCTTTCGGATCTCTTCGGGTTTGATTTCCGGTCCAAACCCACCCAACGCGCGGATAATATTAGTATTAGTAGTATTTCGTCGTCGTCGTTCTGGTGTATCAACAACTCTGGTTAAAACCACGGAGGAGGAGGAGGAGGAAAGCGTCGAAGCTAAGTGCGTCATGTGATGTATCTTTTTATGAAACAAAGTTGCTTCTTCAAAATCCCCTACTTTTTGCTCTCGAATTTTGACACACACACACACACAGAAAGAGAGAGAGAGAAGCGAGAAGAAGCGACCAAGATGACGACGCTCTCGTCGCGTCGCTCGTTGTTTTCAAGAAGCCCTCGTCGCGGTTGATGATCGGTATATTTTAGTTTTGCGATGCACTGACCGCGATAAACATTTCTTAATCAATTTGAGACATGATGAACTCAAGAATAACAACAACGAGACGCACCACGAATGATGTTTTTAATAACAAGAACAACAACAAAAATTCGTCGTCGTCGTTATACGCGTTCTCTTTACTCCCGTGTATTCTGATGCTTCTAGGCGCGGGCGAAGACGGCATATTCACCACTTTACTCATCGGCTGCGCGGCGTCGTATATTCTAGATTTGCTGAGGTATCCAGAGATGACGCTCGTCTGCGTTTGGCTCACGTTGTTTTCGATATATTTAGCGATGTTGATTGAATCTGATTTGTTCTTCGCGCCGTTACGGCCGACGATTATTTCGTTGTTTCTGCTGACCACGAACGGAATCATGCTGTTTTTGTGCGGTCTGTGGGCGAGTTTACAGTTTAAATGGGTGGAAATGGAACATCCAAACGTTTCGAGATGGATGGAAAGCGTTCTCGTGGCTTCGATTTTGCCGGTGTGCGGCGCGTTGATCGGGTGGACGTTGATGGCATCTGTGGGTGCGGTTTTAGCGCCGTTTTATTTACAGATTGTTTTGATGGTATTGTATCATCTTCTCTACGATGATGATGGTAAAAAGTCATCGCCGCCGTCTTCATCTCGGGGACGACGACAAAGAGGCGGCTCATTCAAAGGAGTATCCGGGGCGCCGGGAGAAAGATCGCTCACAAGTCGCGAAAAGTATATTCACAAATTTTGCGTGTGTTTTTGTCCAGCATTCGTGTACGTTGGAACGCATTGGCCAACACTCATAGAATCATCTTTTATTTTCTGGGAGCACGCGTTACACGTGGTCATTTTGTGCTCTCTCGGTGCGACGGTTTTATTTGAGACGAGAATGACGCTGCTCGTGACCGCGGTCGCGGTGGCGTTGCGGGTCGTCGACACGACTGAATATTCTGTATTGTTACTCATCGGCGGTGCATTTGTCCTCGGCATCGCAACGCTCATCGATATATCGAGATTAAACATTGGAATCTACGCGTTGTTTATGTGTCTAGCGATCGCAACGGTTGGATACTTTTTGAAGAGGAATTATTGGTTCATCGAAGGCATGGAAAATACGTGTTTCGGCATTTTGTTGATCACGTCAATCACATTCGCCGTTCCCGGTTTATATCTGATGGAATTTTCCAAAGAAGTTCTATTTGGCATGCTTTTCGTGCAAGCTGCCGTGATGGCGCAAGTGGAGGCAATGTTATACAACGAGATTCAAGAAGATGGGAGTACGTTTTACCCGCCGTATTTAATAGCGCTCACGACGTTCTGCGGCGTTCAACTTTCCACGAAAATGCTGAATCTCTCAAAGACAAGGTTTCCAGATATGCTCATTTATACCGTGTATGTTTCCAAACTTTCTGTATTTTTAGATCTCGATTGGGTGAAAGTTTTTGTGTTGATGTGTGCAAGTGCGTCTAAGTATACGATACTCATCGTTCTTGGGCTGTTGTACGCGAGATTGGAGCTGTTTGACGTTCTATTTCTCTTCACCGGCCATCGCCCGACGGATGCTGGATTGTTTGGTTCATTGCTGTGTGCGACGAGCGCACTCGGAGGGTTTCAATCCTTACGAAAAGCGCGTTTGATTTGCATGATAGCCGGTCTCCTTCTCGTTATAATAAAACCGCCTTTGCCGTGGCAAGGCGAAGTTGGATTCTGGTACGATCAAGACCACGTTCCAGACAGAGAGCCAGATAGGGATAGCATGTATTCACTGGGAGGTGAATATGACGGCGCAGAAGAAACATACAGAAGTTGGTTTCTAATTTTATCCATAGTTTTTGGTTTGTTCGGCGTCGGAACTGTTAGCGGCTTGTGTTTCGGTTTGTTCGTGATGAAAGAGAGCGTGGTGGTTTGCGCGTTGTGCGGCGCGTTTGTTCAATACAAAAGCGCGAGTGTATTTTATGCCATGGTTTTAGCAATAGTATTTGCCATAACCACGATGATTGGTGACGAAGAGGTTTACAATTTACTTTCTGTCGTCGCGGTGTGTTTCTTACACTGCGCTTTGAGCGTGAAGTATACTCACTTTGTGGTCTCGAGAGCACAACGAACGACGACGAGAAACCGCGACGATGACAACAACAACAATAAAGTATACAATCCGTTTGTACGAAAGAGGCAAAGCGCAAGTGAGAGAAACATGGGCTTTAACAACGGGAACAAGAATGCTATCTCGAAAAATGATTATCATGACGCAATGGATCGCGTGGGAAATATTGCGACGTTGTCTGCGTTCGTCGCAACGCTGGTCGTGTTTTGGGATTCCGAGGATTCGAGTTTCATTACGATCCCGCTCGTTTCCACGATTCTTTTCTTAGCTCGGACCGAAAAGGCGTCATTTTTCGCGTACGTCGCAGTCGTGTGCGGATACTTTGCCCAAGTGCTTTTGTGCAACAGTAACGATAGCGTCAGTTCTACCATCTTTGCAGCGTTTTCTTTACCGAGCGCGTTCGCTTTCGCCCGCTTCCTCTATTCCTCCTTCGAGCGACAATACGAGAAAAGCGCGTTAGCGCTCGCGTCTCCGTTGAACATCGTACCCATTGTGATGGGTCTCGGTGTCAAGTCAAAAGCAGTGGTATCTTTAGGAATAGTCGGCGTAGCGTCTGGTATTGCCCATTATGTCGTTCAAGGTAGAATACAAAGGAAAGGTAGCCGATATTTATAGATGTAGTGAGTTAGTTAATAGTAGCGAGTGTTGTAATGAGATTTTTTTTAGGTAAAGCTTTTTCAGAGAAACAGAGGAAAGTAAAAACCTCAGAAAGATGACGAAAGAATGAAAGAACACACCTAAACTATTCACGCGCTGAAAAAGAAAGAACAACAAAACAAACGAAAGAAACAAGATGGGTATTCTCGAACGAATAGCCGACATCGAGAAGGAGATGTCTCGAACGCAGAAAAACAAGGCCACGGAATCACACCTGGGGACGTTGAAGGCGAAGTTGGCAAAACTAAAGCGCGAACTTTTAGAACCGCAGAAAGGAGGAGGATCTTCGGAAGAGAGAGGCTTTGAGGTGAACAGATACGGTCACGGACGAGTCGCGCTGATTGGGTTTCCGTCCGTGGGGAAGTCTACGTTATTGTCAGAACTCACCAGCACGGAAAGCGAAGCGGCAAACTATGAATTCACAACGTTGACGTGTATTCCTGGGGTGATACATTACAACGACGCCAAAATACAACTGCTGGATTTGCCTGGAATTATCGAAGGCGCGAGCGAAGGGAAAGGGAGAGGGAGACAAGTCATTGCAGTCGCGAAGAGTTCGGATTTAATCTTGATGGTTTTAGACGCGATGAAATCGGAAGCCGCGAATACCACGTACGCGCACAAACAAATATTGACGAGAGAGCTCGAGGCGGTCGGGTTGCGCTTAAATCAAACGCCGCCGCGAATATACGTCAAGAAGAAGAAATCCGGAGGCGTTCAAGTTTCGGATACCGTACCAGGGGGCTTGACCAAAATCGATCGCAAAGCAATCATGAACGTTTTACACGAGTATAAACTGAACCATTGCGAAGTGATTTTTAGAGAAGACTGCACGGTTGATCAGTTCATAGACGTCTTAGAAGGAAATAGAAAGTACATCAAGTGTCTGTACGTGTATAATAAAGTGGACGCGCTGACAATTGAGGAGGTGGACAGATTGAGTCGAAGGCCTGATTCGATATGTATTTCGTGCACGAAACAGCTCGGCTACGATAGATTATTAGAATCGGTATGGAACGCGATGGGTTTGGTTCGCGTATACGCAAAGAAGATGGGTGAGAAGCCAGATTTTGAAGAACCGGTAGTTTTATCCGAAGCGAGAGGCGGGATCACGCTGAACCAATTCGCCGAACAATTACACGCGGAGTTGCCGAAACAGTTGAAGTACGCGTTAGTGTGGGGCTATTCCGCAAAACACATGGGCCAGCGCTGTGGTCTAAAGCATCGGCTCATGGACGAAGACGTCGTGCAAGTCGTCAAAGGTACCGCCCATCTAGACGAAGGTATCGGAAGATTTTCTCAATCGAAAAAAGACGAACCGGCGAGGATAGCGGACCGCGTGAAAAAGAAGAAGCTGATTTCATAACATACCAGTACTTGGTAATAGAGATTTTATACAAAGCATGGCGTGCGAGCGTGGATATTACAACAATACAAATTCTAACTAAAGCGCTAAATAATCTAATTTTGAGAAACTACCGTGCTCTTGGAAGCAGTTGGAACAAAACTCTCATATCGCAAGGTTCATTTTTCCGATAGAAGCGCGGTTTACCACCTTTCTCTCGTTGGTCGGAGCCAATCAATTCGCACTGTATAAAATCGCCCGTCTCTCGCAAGAATTCATACAAAGCTTTGATTTCGTGGTTCTCGAATTCTGGATAGTTGATGAGCTCATCAAATACGAGATACAGAGGAAACGCGTTGGTTCGAAACTGCGCGCTCTCTCGCAAAAATCTTCCGAGTTCGTTCAGAACAACTTTCGCGGACGAGTACAAATCAGAATCGATATGAACCAAGCCAAGAACAGAACTGCCGACGGAGAGCGCATCGCGAAAGAATCCTGGCACGGTGTCTTCAAACCATCCTTTAACTATCACCGCTCCTGATACAGAAATCTCCTTGGAGTTTAAATTAAACCACCCTTTCCCTTTGCCATTATACCAGTTTTCTGGTAAGCCCTCGAACGAATCAAACCCGTAAATTTTCGTGTGCGATGATGATGATGATGATAAATACTCGACAATCTGTCCTAACGTGCCTCCCGTGTAGCACCCAAACTCCGCGCACACGAAATCTTTTCCTTCGAAATTCTCATTTTGTTTTGACTTTCGTATCCGTTCCAGCGCGTATACCAAAGGCGTTTGCCTAAGATTTCTCGTTGAGAGAGTTTCCAAGACGATTGAGATGAAAGTTTTTAAATCAACCAAGTCTTTCTCTTTGGTAAAAAGATGCGGCGGGGCGATGATGATGTTTTCTTCAGCGGAGGACATCATCGTCAAATAATCATCGTATCATCTCTCCTGTTCGTTTTGTGTTGTTTTTTTTTTAGGTGTTTAGAAAGGAGTTGCAGAGAAAAACAAACCAGGAGTATTAGGTGAATCTGAACGTACGATAGTAAGTAACAATGGGCACACTCGCATGAACACAAAACAAGAGAACTCAACTCATCGAGCAGACGTTCTTCTTACTCTCTGCCTCGGCGGCACTCGCTTTTTCTCTCGCTTGCCACTCTTTCCGCGCCTTTTTCGTCGGGCGGAAAAGCGTCAAAACTCTGTGAGGACAGATCTCCGCCGGTTTGTAAAAACGTAACTTTTCGCCGGTATCTTCTCGTCCGTCAGCGCCCAACACGACGCACTCGATCCAGTCCTTGTTTTCTTTGAGAAATTCAAACAGAGCTTTAATCTCGTGATCTTCGTAGGTTGGGTAATCGATGAGCTCGTCGAACGCGACGAAAAGCGGCACTTCGGCGGACATGAAAAATCTGTTCTCTTTCAAAGTCTTGGCCAGTGCTTCGCCCAAAACTTCTTTCGTGCTTTGATACAAATCGCAGTCGATGTGCAGAAGTAAGAGCTCTGCGTCTGCAAAGTTGGTCGTATCAAAAAATTTCGGAACGGTGTCGCTGAATAAACCTTTCACGATGGACACGTTTTCTCCAAGAATATCTTTTGGAATCTCCCCGCCCTGAGAGAACGCCCCTTTGCCCCAGGACCCAGGGATCCAGTTTTCCGGAAGGCCTTCGAAAGAATCGAAACCGACGATGGTTTTCCCAACCGGGAAAAACTCTTTGATTTTCTTCAGCGTGTGTCCAGCGCCGACGCCGAACTCCATGATCATCTGCTTCGGTATCGGCAAGTGAGTTGGTCCGATATCTTCGTCCTCTTTCTGCCTTCGTCTCTGAAGCGCTTTCAAAGCGAAAAATAAAGGAGGTTCGTTCAAGTCGAGCGAGATCAAACTCGTGTGCACCTCGTCGATGAACGCGTCCAAGGACGAGAGCGATTTCAACACCGCCTCTTCTTCCTTCGTCTCTTTCTTTTGTTTACTCGGAGATGATGATGATGACATTTTCGTTTATGAAAAACGCGCGGATATCTTCTTGCGTTTGATATCTTTTTGTTTGTTGTCAGAGAGAGAAACACGTGTATTTTTTACATCCAGAGAGAGACAAAAAGGCAACCCTGAATTTTGCTCGTTTTTCTCGTCGAGACTCGCGCTCGTCGTTCGCACCTTAGTTTTAAGGCAAACCCACGTCCATCAAACCACAGAACTCAAAGCACTCGTTCAAAAAAAAAAAAGACGAACATGGGAGGGAAAGACGACCAAGAAGGAAACAACGATTCCGGGTCGGACGACGACATCGCGTTCGCGGACGACGATAACGACACGAAAGACGAAGAGACGAACGTGGAGAGTTACGACAGCGACGACGAGAATTTGGAAGAGGTAAGTTTTATGTTGTCTATATTTTTGTATCGTCATCTCATCGGATGAGAGATTTTTGGTTTGAAATGATGAGAGAGATCGGCTTTTCGAGCGCGCGCGCGTTTAAGAGAGAGAGAGAGAGAGCGTTCAAACGCGTTAAAGAGAAAGAGAAGTGTAACAACGAGTTCTCATCGCGCAGAGCGTTTCTTTCGCTCTCTTTTTTAACGCTTCGATAATGGGCGATATATCGACGGTTCCATTTTTTCTCGGCAGATCGGTCTTTTTATCGTCCTCTGTGTCGCGTCGTCGAAAGGTGTCGAACAACAACAACAACAACAAAGAAAACCTTTCGAGCGAGAAAAAATATTTCGCAAAAAGTCGCAAACGACGTACTGCGATCATTGAACTAACCACGAAACATCCGTTCATCTCTTCTTTTTTCTTCTTCATCTTCTTCCACGCATATATAGGGCAAAGATGGTGAAATCACGTCCCCGTCGAAGCTCGCCGCCGCGAAAGCGGAGAAGGCGCGTTTGCGAGACTTGAAGAAGCAACAGCTCGACGAACTCGAACGCGTGCGAAGAGAACAAAACGATAAAGTCGCAAAGGAAGGGAACAAGAGTTCGAAGTATAAAATGCTCTTGGCGGAAACGGAGGTGTTTGCGCACTTTCTCGCCGGGTCGAAGGCTCACGCGGCGTCGCAAAAGAAAGGGAAGAAAGCGAGAAAGGAAACCATCGACGAAGACGAGGAGGATAAAGAAATGGTTGAAAACGAAGACCACTTTCACGGAACGAGATTGACAGTGCAACCGTCGTGCATTAAGTTTGGCACGATGAGACAATACCAAATTGAAGGTTTGAACTGGATGATCAAGCTCTTTGACCAAGGCATCAACGGTATTTTAGCCGACGAGATGGGTTTGGGGAAGACGCTTCAAACGATTTCACTTTTGGGGTATTTGCACGAATATCGCGGCATCACGGGTCCGCATTTAGTCGTCGTTCCGAAGTCTACGCTTGGTAACTGGATGAACGAGTTCAAGAGATGGTGTCCGGTTTTGAGAGTGTTTAAATTTCACGGTAACCAAGAGGCTCGCGAAGAGCAAAAAAGAGACTCGATGCGTCCAGGCGGGTTTGACGTTTGTGTCACGTCGTACGAAATGGTCATCAAAGAAAAGTCAGCTTTGAAGAAATTCCACTGGCGTTACATCGTCATCGACGAAGCGCACCGTTTGAAGAACGAAAAGTCCAGGTTAGCGGTGACACTGCGCATGCTTTCGTGCAATAACCGCATGTTGATCACGGGTACGCCGTTGCAAAACAACTTGCACGAACTTTGGGCGCTTTTGAACTTTTTGTTGCCGGAAGTTTTCGCCGTCGCGGGAGATTTCGATGACTTTTTTGCGAACGTCGAAGACGAAGACGGTGGATCCGTCGATGTTGTTCAGCAGTTGCATAAAGTTTTGCGACCGTTCTTGTTGAGACGTTTGAAAGCGGAGGTTGAGAAATCTTTACCGCCGAAAAAAGAGACGATTTTGAAGATTGGCATGTCCGATTTACAAAAGCAAATTTATAAACGCATCTTGCAAAAAGACATCGACGTCGTGAATTCTGGCTCGGATCGCGCGAGATTATTGAACATGGTCATGCAATTGAGAAAGTGCTGCAACCATCCGTACCTGTTCGAAGGCGCGGAGCCGGGACCGCCGTTCATGACTGGCGAACATCTCGTCACAACCTCGGGTAAATTGATTTTGCTCGATAAATTACTCCCGAAGCTTCAACAGCGCGGTTCTAGAGTGTTGATTTTCTCCCAGATGACGCGTTTGTTGGACGTTTTGGAAGATTACTTGATGTATCGCGGTTATCAGTATTGCAGAATCGACGGTAACACGGATGGTCAAATTCGCGAAGACTCCATCGAAGAGTACAACAGACCGGGCACGGAAAAGTTTGTGTTTCTTTTGTCCACCCGAGCTGGTGGCTTGGGTATTAACTTAGCTACCGCGGATACCGTCATCTTATACGATTCCGATTGGAACCCGCAGATGGATTTACAGGCCATGGACAGAGCGCATCGCATCGGTCAGAAGAAGGAAGTTTCCGTCTTTCGTTTCTGTACCGATAATTCCGTCGAAGAAAAAGTCATCGAGAAGGCGTACAAAAAGTTAGCCTTGGACGCTTTAGTCATTCAGCAAGGTCGTTTGCAGCAGAACGCGAAATCCGTCAATAAGGATGATTTAGCGAACATGGTTCGATACGGCGCCGAGAACATTTTTGATTCCACGGCAGTGACCGACTTGACTGCCGAAGACGTCGACGCGATTATTGCCAAGGGTGAGGAAGCGACGAAACAGTTGAATGAGAAAATGTCAGGTTTCACGGACAAAGCGTTGAAGTTCTCCATGAACGCGGACGCTTCTTTGTACGAATTCGAAGAGCAAGAGGCAAAGGAAGAGGCGAAAAAGCTTCCGGAAGGCATCGACGTCAAAGCCATCATTTCCTCGAACTGGATCGATCCACCGAAGCGGGAAAGAAAGAAAAATTACAGCGAAAACCAGTACTATAAAGACCAAATGAACCAAGGTGGACGTCCGAGCGGAAAGTCTGGCCCGAGAATCGCGCGTTTGCAACAAATGAACGATTTTCAATTCTTCCAAGTCAAGAAAATTCAAGCGTTTTACGACAAGGATGTCAAGCGCAAGACGTACGAGTGGGAGAAGAAACAAAACAGACCGAGAACGACTGGCGCGGACGGAGAAGAGGTGGAAGAACCGGACGACCCGAACGCTCCTCCAGCACTCACGCCAGAAGAACAGGAGGAGTACAATAAACTTCTCGCTGAAGGTTTCACGGACTGGAACAGAAGAGACTTTCAACTCTTCTGCAAAGCGTGCGAGTTGCACGGCCGAAAAAATTTGGACGCGATTGCGTTGGACATGGAAGGTAAGACATTAAGCGAGGTTAAAGAGTACGCGAAGGTATTTTGGGAGCGCTGCACGGAGATTTCCGATTGGAAGAGAATTGAAGGTAACATCAAAAAAGGTGAATTGAAGATTCAACGACAAGAAGACATGTTGAAGGCGGTGAAGAAGAAACTCTCGCTTTACAAGAACCCGTGGCGTGAGTTGAAGGTGGTCTACGGCCCGAACAAAGTGAAATCGTACACCGAGGAAGAAGATCGATTCCTTCTGTGCTCGATCACGGAGGTTGGCTTCGGGAACTGGGAAGAGTTGAAGGCGCAAATCAGACAACACTGGCAATTTAGATTCGATTGGTTCATCAAGTCCAGAACTCCAAAAGAGTTGGGACGACGCGTGGAGACTTTGATCAATCTCATCGAGAAAGAGGCGGAAGTGAACGACGAGAAAGCGTCGAAGAAGCAAAAGACGACCAATTGAAAGATCAAACAACAGAGAGATTCATTACATGTAAATACGTAGAACACACTTTTTAATGGGAACACAGAGAGAGAAACCATATCATTTTTAAATAAACGTTCATAGTAGTACTTTTTGTATATTTTTATCGAACAATCGATAGATCGGTTCGTCGAGGTGAAACGTATTCGATTTCTTCAAACTGGCCGTTAATTTTGAACGCGCGCTTGACATCAGACACCCCAAAAGCTGTTTCCGCAACGGCCCCGGCTTTGGAAGAGTTCCATTTAGCCATGAACTTAGCTTTGGCACCGGCTAACTTTCCAACGGTCGCCTTGTTGTCCGCGTTGTTGTTTTCGAAATCGAAATAAAGCATCTCGCCAAACTCTTTGTTGGATATTTTCGCATCCGGCGAAGAAGACAACATGCCCTTCTTCGTAGGTGGCGGCTTCGGTTTCATCGACGTCGTCTTCGTGATAATCTTTTCGGTAATGTTTTTCGTCACTTGATTGTTTGTAATTCTCGCAAACGCTTTTCTCGTCGGCGTCGCGACTTTCTTCACGTGCGCCGGCGACTCTACTTTTTGAGTCGCGTGCGAGAGAATCTTCTCTGCTTTCACTTGTTTCATATCCTTAGCGCTTTTCCCACAATTCGCCAAGACACTCAATCTCGCGCTATCTTCCAATGCAAATCGTGGATTGTGTTCCCACTCTCTCTCGCCTTCTTTCAAGTGCACTTCGGCTCTTTCGTGCGGTAACAACGCGGAATGCGGAACCACTTCGATTTGAATATCGTTGTCCATATCGCTCACGAGTCCGACAATCTCCGCCAAGAAATTTTCTTGCGTCTTCTCGCGATAGCTCACAATCTCGTTTCTCCACTGCTTTACCTTCTCTACGTGTCGTTCTTTGTTCGTTTCCAATTCGCTCGTCAGCACATTCACGCTTTTTTGCAAGTCTCTCGACGCTCTCTCCGCTTGCTCTTTCGCCTTCTCTAATTCTTCCAACATCCTTTCGATGGCGTTTTTCTGCGAGACCACCATCGATAACTCCTCTTTCGTCTCCTTGCACTCACTCGTCATCTCTCTCAAAAGCGAAGACACCGCTTCGATTCGACTCTCTGCTGATTTCACTCGCTCTAAAGCGTGTTCGTATTCCTCGTGTGGATGGACAAAAGTCGTCTTCTTCTTCTTGGTGACTTTAATAACCACGGTGCCTAATAAACCGGCGCCGATGCAAAAGACTTGCCCCGGATTGTTCGGCATTTGGACGTTCTTCGTGTTGTTGACGATGTTCGACGCGAACGATCCAAACTGGTGGAACTTTTTCGTAAACTCCATGATGTTGTTGGACGAAAGTTGGATGATGAGTAAAACGTGTGTCCGTCAAGTCGTCCCCCTTTTTAAATTCTCTCGTAATCCAATTTTACTTTCGCGTACGCTTGCGCTTGTCTCGTGAAAGTTATGTGTGTATATATATATAAGAGTAATAATAGATACAACGCTCTCTCTCTCTCTTTATTTACTACGAGTGAGTAAACGTCAAAAGGGAAGGGGAAAGAGAGATGCGTGAAAGCGCGAATCAGTTTATGCGAAAATTCTAACGACTTTTCCTTGATGAAAAATTGCCCCACGGACAAGTCCAATCGGAAATCCCTCTTAATATAAATCGGCAGACACAACGAACTCCACGCCTTTAAACAAAACAAAGTCACCCGTAGTTTTCACCGCTCGAAGACGCACGAAGGTAACGCGCACACGACGAACAGGTGGTCGAGGTTAGGAAGAGGACTGATGAGAAGAACAAAAAAAATGAGCACGAGAAGTGCAGACACAGCGTTGTTTGAGGGATATTAGAAGAACACTTAGAAAAATGCGGGAAGAACAACAACAACAACAACAACAACAACAACAACAACAACAACAATCTCTCTCCATGTACGAAAAGCTTGGCCGCATCGGCGAAGGCACCTATGGCGTTGTGTACCGAGCCAGAGATAAGAAGACGAACGAAATCGTCGCTTTGAAGAAAGTGCGCATGGACCGAGAAAAAGACGGCGTTCCAATCACCACTTTGCGGGAAGTCAGAATATTGCAACACTGCTGTTCGCACGAAAATATAGTCCACTTAATGAGAGTCGTCCAAGGGAACCAACTGAACAACGTCTTCTTAGTGTTTGAATACTGCGAACATGACTTGGCTTCTCTGTTGGATAACATGCGTCAGCCGTTTTTAGAGAGCGAGTCCAAGTGTTTAATCGTCCAACTGTTGAAAGCGGTGGAATATTTACACGACCGGTGGATTATGCACCGGGACTTGAAGTTATCGAACTTGTTATTGAACAACCGAGGGGAGTTGAAGTTGTGCGATTTCGGATTGGCGAGGAGTTTTGAACCCGAGAGAGAAGGAGAGGAAGAATCAGACGAGGAAATAGAAGAAGAAGAAGATGAAGAGGATGACAACGGGAAAAAACGGAGGAGGAGGAAGAAAAGGCAAATGTGTTACACGCCGAAAGTGGTGACGTTGTGGTATCGCGCGCCAGAAGTGTTGTTCGGAGACGACGCGTACACGGCATCCATCGATATTTGGGCCGCCGGATGTGTCCTCGCGGAGTTTTTAAAGCACGATCCACTCTTCCCCGGAAAGACGGAAGTGACGCAGTTGGAACTGATTTTTAAACTGTTAGGCGCGCCGAACGAAAGGATTTGGCCGGGATGGAGCAAACTGCCAAACGTGGGCACGACGCTCGTTCCAGAGCAACCGTACAACTATCTCGAGCATGAGTTTCCGAACTTACACCAGAGAGGCATTGATTTACTCAACTTGATGCTGACGTACGATCCGAAACGACGGTGCTCGGCGAAAGATGCGCTGGCGCATCCGTATTTCAAGACACAACCGAGACCAAAGTTGAAATCTGAGATGCCGAGCTTCCCGACGTTACACTCGCGTGTCAATAAGAACGAAAACGATTTTGGAGAAAAGTTTTAAAGCGAGATGAGATGGAACGCGTAGGTCTATATATAGTACTTAGTATTAACACAGTTTATAGCAAATTTAGTAGTTACACTTGTAAGCATAGTATTATTTAGAGTACGATTTAGGTAATTTAAAGCATCTCTCTTTTTTTTTAGTTGGTGTACCCGGAAGTGGTAATACTATCGGCGCTGTTCATGTCGCTCCACAAAGTATGGTGCCAGCCTTCCATGTCCATTCTTTCGTAGGTGTGCGAACCGAAAAAGTCTCTTTGCGCTTGGACCAAGTTCGCCGGGCATCGTCCTCTTCTGTACGTGTCGAAGTAGTTTAAGGATGAAGACATTGACGGCGTGGAAACGCCGGCGTTCACCGCGGCGACGATGACGCGTCTCCACGCTTGTTCCTTATCGACGAGTTCCGAAGCGAATTCACCGTCAACGAGCAAAGACGGTAAGTTCGCGTCTTTGTCGTACGCTTGCTTGATGCGATCCAAAAACGCCGCTCGAATGATGCACCCACCCTTCCAGATCCTCGCCATCTCGCCCAAATTTAATCCCCACTCTTGCTCGTTCGATTTAGCTCTGATCAAGTTCATGCCTTGTGCGTACGAGGTCACTTTCGACGCGTACAACGCTTTACGCACGTCGTCGATCAACTGTTTCTTATCGATACCAGGAGCCGGTCCTTTGGAATCCGCCGGCGCTAAGCCTTTGCTTTTGAACACAGCCTCTGCGGCGACGCGTTCGTCTTTCAAACCGGACAAAAATCTCGAATCTAAACTGCTCGCAATCGTTGGCGCGGCGATGGATAACTCCGCCGCTTGTTGCACGGTCCACTTACCGGTACCTTTCATGCCAGTTTTATCCAAAATTTTGTCCACTAAGAAGGAATTGTCGTCTTTTTGGTCGTCCTTCTTCTCCAAAATGTAGCTCGAGATTTCAATCAAATACGATTCCAGCTCGGCTTTGTTCCACTCCACAAAAGCGGCGTGCATTTCCTCGTTCGTTAACCCACCGACAGTTTTCAAGATATCGTATGCCTCAGAGATCAATTGCATGTCTCCGTATTCGATACCGTTGTGCACCATCTTTACAAAGTTACCCGCGCCGCCTTTTCCGACGTACGTCACGCACGCGCCCGTATCGGTTTGCGCGCTCACCGGTTTCAAAATATCTTCGATGCGTTTATAAGCCTCTTCGGAACCACCAGGCATCATCGACGGCCCATTTCTCGCCCCTTCTTCGCCACCAGACACGCCCATGCCCAAATACAACAAACCTTTCTCTTGAACTTCCTTCATTCTTCGTTCGGTGTTTTCGTACCATTCGTTCCCTCCGTCGACGATGCAGTCCCCGGGCTCGAGAAACTGCGACAAGCCTTCGATGGTCGCATCGACCGGCGCCCCAGCTTTCACTAAGATGATGATATGTCTGGGTTTCTCGATAGATTCCACGAATTCTTTTAAATCCTTGTACCCTCGCAACTTGCTCGATAAGCCTTCCTTTTCGGCTCTGTTCACGCACCCGTCCGTCTTGTCAGCAGAACGGTTGTAGACTGAAATCGGAAATCCTTTCTCTGCGACGTTCAAGGCTAAGTTTTGACCCATGACGGCCAAACCACACAAGCCAATTCTTGATTTCTGTCCATCGGCGTTGCAGACGACGACTGGAGATCTCTTCGCGGACTGAGATCGTCCGATCGCGGAGGACATCTGGTGCTTCACTTTTTGACGGCTCATCAAGGAAGAGGCCACATTGGAGGAGGAAAATTGCGACGCAAACATGATGATTATATAGAAAATAAAGAGATCGATGAATTCCTTCTTCTATTTTAAGTGATTATAAGAACTAAGTAATATATCTCTGTTCTTCTTCACCGAGATGATCTGCGATCTCCTCTTTGTTAAAGTCTCAGATGCGTGATCGCCGCGCGAAGAAAAGTAACGTTTTCTAAAATCCGATCGCTTTTTGAACGCTTCTGACTGGACTCTGACTTCGATGACTTTTTTTTCTTCAACTGTTTCAGATCTCAAAACGACGACAGATTTTTTGGAGACTTGCAAAAAAGTCAGTCCTGTCCGGAGAGAACAAAAAACAACGCGGACACATAAACGGATGAACAAACAGTATTCATAGACGATATAAATACATAATTACGACAACAATTCTAAGGCTTTCAACACTTGGTCCGTATCTTGCAGACTTTCGAAAAACAATCCTTTCTCTTTATCCACGCAGACTTCTCGCAAATCGTCCAAGGACCAAATACCGGTGGCGAGCCCGACGGGAATAGCGCCGCTCGTTTCCGCGGCGGTGATATCGTTGTGCGTGTCGCCGAAATGGAATCTTTTGTCGACTTTAAAACCATTCTCGGTCGCTCTTTCGTGCGCGATGGACACGAGCACAGATCTCTGTTCGTGATCGCTGCCAAAGCCGCCTCTTACCGCGTCGTTGAAATATTGCTTTATGCCTAATTGCGTCATTTTCGCCCAAGCGATGGGTTGCAAGTTCCCGGTCACGAGCGTTACGATACAATCGTCGCGTTCGGATAATTTGGTTAAAAGCTCTAAAACTCCGGGTAGAAGTTCGATACCGTTACCAGCATCGTGCATGTTTTCTGTCGCGTATTCGACCATCGCGTTGGCGACGTTTTCGAGTTCGTTCTCAATTTTCTCACCAGGAATTTCGTGATACTCCAAGACGCTCCTTATAATCAACTTATCGGTCGAACCGTGATGGCTGACCACGTCAATGGTCGTGTCTAACCCGAAAATTTTCTTGAAACCGTACGAAAATGCATTTTTATGGAATCTGTTTGCGTTTTCGCCCACCGATTTGATTAAAGTTCCATCCACGTCGAAGGTTAAGAGCGTCTTGGTGGTAGACATGTTGGTGGTTGTTAAAAGAAAAGATTTCTTCTTAAAAGAAGAACAAAATCGAACACTCCGACGACGATGATGACGTCCACAACGCAGAGGAAGACTGGAAGAGAGAAAAGAGTGGTGGTTGTGTATTGCTCTGCCGCTGCTGCACATGCACCGTCGCACCGGTGCCAATCAAGTTTAAAGAGAGAAGAAGAGAGTGCGCGTGTGTAGAATTATGTCGTAAATTTTTCATTAATAAAACTGCTTGTCTCTCTCTCTCACACTCTCAGACTCTCACTCTGTCGCGCTCTCTCTGCATTCATTCTTTTATCAATGAATAGGAGAAATCCTCGATAAATCCGGCAACGCGTCATCGTCCATGACTTCGAACTTCAAGCCGGTTTCGTTGAGCGCTTCGACGAAGAGTTGACCGCCGGCGATGCCGGGCGTCAAGACGCCGCCTTTGTGCGGCAACTCGTCTCGGCGTTCGCTCGTTAACAAAGCCAACTCCACGGATAAGTGCGCGGTTTCGTCGTAACCGTCTTTACCGGATAAGCGCGTGCGAATTTTCTCGCCGCGTTCGGAAACGGCATCGAACCAGTACTCGGCCCACTCTTTTTCGCGATCTTCAAGCGCTAAACCTTCATCTTTTGCAAAGAGCTTTCCTTCCGCTTTGAGCTTTTCTTCCTCCTTTTTGGAAGAGGTGTTCGATTGTTGCAAAGCTCGCGCGTGCTCTTCGCTCGGGAGTAACAAATGTTCGAGATAGTTCATGTTCTTCCCGTACGGAACGCCACCCATGTTTCTGCTCAGCCAATTCGAACGGCGAACGAGTCGAGTCTCGTAAAACGCGTACGTGAAGGGCGCTTTCCAACCTTTGTATCCATCATCATACTCAACAACCGAGAGATTTTTATCTGCGTCTTCCGGTCTTTGACCGCGTTTAATCGCGCCTCCCAAAGCGTACGGGTCCATCATGAGCGAATGAACATCGCGCATGGCAGCGTTCATCGCCGCTCGGGTGGCTAAAGTACCTCCTGAAGGAACGCCGCCGCCCGAGCCGCAAAGATACATGTGCATAGTATCAATGCCGCAGTCGACTTTCTCCGAATCAATCGGTTCGCTCGATTTGTCGATGTTGTCGGTGGCGTTCTCTTTGTCGTCTGAAACGGTGCCGTTTTCCATAGGATCATCCAAACGCGATTTCGCGATCCGCTCTTGGAGCTTTCGAAACGTGTAAAACGCGCCTACGTCTGGAACGCCACCCGCGCCGGCGCAGTTTGGTACGATCAACACGTCGTTGTTTCTCGCCCAATCGTGATATTCGATGAGCTTGGCACTGAATGGAATCTCACCATTAACGTCGATGTAATCTGTATCGTATTCAATGCACGCTTCAACCTGATAAATAAAAAGGAGAAGATTAGGAATGATAAGTTCGAGACATCGAGGGAGAGAGAGAGAGAGAGAGAGCAAGAAAAAATATTATGAAAAGATTACGTACCAGTAAATCCGCGGGCGTCAACATGAATGGACCTGCAATATTCACCACCGTTCTACACTGGATGACCATTCCTCTTACCGCCACTGGATCGCTTAAATCGCACTGGATGTACCCCGGCTCGTAATTTGTTGGAAACTTCGCCTTGACCTCTGCGTAACGATTTTTTAACTTCTCGATTGATCTCCCGGCTAAAGCAAACGTGTACTTCGTTCCCAAATTCTGCACAGTTTTCAAAATATACTCGATGACTAACGATCCCGTGTATCCACTCGCTCCGTATACCACAAAAGAGTACTCTCTTTCCGCTCTCGTCGGCCCCGCCCCAAATCTGTCGATGAAAAATTTTTCCAGCTGATGGTCCGTCAATCCTTCCCATTTTCTCTCCACCAAGGAAACGTTGCCGTCGAAAAATTCATCCGCCAAGCTCTGCTCTACGATCTCTTTCGCGAGCATGCTTTTGATAAAATTATGCGGAGGTTCGGCGAAATCGGTCGGGTGCACTTGCATGTTCTGCCCGGCGTTCATCCTTCAACTTCTTCTGCCCAAGGTTCGTCGAATTCTTTTTTCTTTCCAATCTCGAGGCAGCAGAGATGCAGCAAAATGTCTCTCTCGCTCGCTCTCGCTCCCCGCTCGCTCTTCAAAATGAGCGCGACGATCGAATAAGCACCACGAGCAAAGAAGAGAGAATTTATTTACTCTACTGTTTCCTACTGTTCTTTGTCTGGAAAAGGAATCCAGCGCGTGATCGATTGCGGTGCGATTTTTTTCTGAAGAAGAGCAAAAGAAGCGTTTTCCTTTTATTAATTTTTTGGTACGAGTTTGTGGTTTGATCGAACTTTTTGTCTTGTCTTGGAAGAAAAAAACGTTTATTGATGCGTACAATTTTTCCTTCTGATCAGAACAACATTAACGACAACAAGAATGATCAACCGTGATCAAAACTTCTTAGTGGGCGAATGGAATCTGGAGGCGATATCTGGGAACGTTCGCGGCGACGTGTGGTGGCACGCCAACAACGCTCGCAGTGATGAGAACGCACGAGAAGAACAAGGAGACGACGGTTTTGGAAAGCTGAAGTACACATGCGACGACGACGACGACGAGATCAACAGTCCCAAAAACGACTCAAAACGGAAGAAGAAGAAGACAAAGAAGAAGGAGATGTCCGTCGAGTTTGAAATTCGACTGAAAGACGTGAGACTCGTTTTGAATGAACGCGACGAGAGCGCGAATCGTGGTGGTCGATTTTTCTCTCGCGCGATTGCGTTGAGCCACTTTCTCGCGATGAAAATGTTCTTGCGCGTGTTTCAATTCGTCGCTCGCCTCTGCGTGCCGAAGAAAAAATTGTCGCAGATAATGTTCTATTCCGGAACGTACAGCGACGCAGACTTTGTATCGTCCGAAGGAACTGCGTTTGAAAAGATAATTTTCGTTTCATCTGATGATGATGACTATAGCGACAGTATTGGATACGTCGAACACGACGTCATAAAGTGCTCTGAGAATATAAAGGCGTTTACGGAAAAAGAGATGCGTTCGAGACACTTGAAAAAAGATGTCCGGGATACGAAACTCCTTCTCGTCCGTAAATTTCATTTGAATAAGGATAAAACTGTTTTAACGCTCGTTACTCCGAACGATTCTACGAGTAAGAAGCCCGGATTGCAACTAAAATGGAGAAAAATCGTCCATTAAAATATTTGTAAGACGATAAGAATACACACGTTCACGCCGCTCGGTGGAACAAAGCTAATCACTCGTAGACATTTTCTCGGCTAAAGCTCCCAACCACAATCTCGCTTTTGCATTAAACGCTCTCGGTTGATCCGAATACGCGACTACCACGCCTTTCGATCCCGTTTTTGCTCGTCTCACTACAGCGGATTCCGCACCCGGTGGTAAAAATTCCCACCGATTTGCCTCCGCCGCGTCTAACTCCATCCTGCTCGACAAGTACAAATTCCCATCCTCCTTCACGTCTAATCTATCGTAACTAAATCCCTTCGCTAACTTTCTCAACACCTCACTATTACTACTAGCACTCGCGCCATCTTCTATCGTTCTAACGCTACCTCTCGCTACAGTCATCATCAGCTTCCCTTCGTTTGTGTCTTCAAAGAACGCGACGCCTTTCGCGTTTGTGTTTGTCAACGCCGCGTAACTCGCCCACGCGTAGTTCGTGTTCTTCGTCTCCTTGTACGACTCTTCCACTAAAAACTGCGAGGACCCACCGAGCATATCCACCGAGTTCTTCTTTGACGAAGAGGACGATCCAGTCGTCGCTTCTTGTATTCTTCGTCCCAACTCCGGGGCGTAAAAGCACGCGCACACTAACAACGCACCAATCAACTCTGCTCTGCTCTGCGCGGAGGATACGTTGCCACTACTCGCGTGGTTCGCTAGTAACAGCGCCCCGGCGAGCACACCCAACACTCTCGGGATATCCCCATCGTCGAAACCGGGAATTCCGAGCGTAAACCGGAAAATAGCGAAATCTTCGTCGTCCTCGTTCGCGCGCGTTCGAAAGGTGCTTTCTCTTCTTCCTCTTCTTCTTCTTCTCCCTTCTCTTCTCGTTGTCGTCGTCGATTTCGTTTTCAACGTTTTCGATGTCAAAGCAGAAGAAGAAGAAGAAGAAGAGAAACTCCGTCGTTCTCGTCGTCCTCGTCTAGTTTTTCTCGTCGTCTGAATCGTCCTCGTCAAAATCATCGTCTTCGCAGAAAGAGTAGAAAGAGAAACAGAAGGAGGAGGAGGAGGAGAAGACATCATCATCTGTATTCTACTACAAATGCTTTTAAAGCGGGAGGAAGATTTTCTTTTTGACGAGAAAGCAAACAAAGCAGATTTCTGTTGGACATGTTGGAAATTCAAAAAGAAAAGAAAATCTAGAAAAAAAAAGAAAAAAACTTCTTCTTCTTCTTCTTCATTCATTCATTCACTTGCCTTGTTGCGCGAAAAGCAGCGACGATGACGACGAGAGAACAACGACTCTCCTTCTCGTTATTGAAATAATGTCGACGACGATGAGAGCGTCGGGGGCGACGACTCCCTCGAAAACAGCCTCCTCATCCTCTCACTTTCTGGAAGACAGGAAGAAAAAAGTGACCGAGTTGTGCGAGACACTCGTGGAACGCATTCTCCCGAGAGAGATTATCAGCGGCGATAACATCGAAGACGAACAGTTAGCGGAAGAGAACTACGTGAAATGCGTTGAATTCTGTCGAACGAACTGTCGTCTGGCATCGACGTCGATGAATTCGACCACGTCCAAAGAAGAGGTGAAGCGAGAGTGCTTGGATATTCTGGACCGTTTCGCTCGGGAAGCGCAAATGAGCAAGAGATATTCGTTGACTGTGCTTTTCGACGCGTTGGAGAGAGAGAACGAGAGAAATCGAAGGAAATTTACGTACGAAGACGAAGACGACGAGGAGTTTTGGTCGAGAGTAGCCTTATTTTTGTTGAGGAGCGCGGGGAAGCCGATGAAGAGCGCGTACGAACCATCCAGTTCTTCATTATTGAAGTCGTTGGAAGACGAAGAAAGAGAAAGGCGAGAACGACGACGACGACAACAAGAACGAAGAGAGCAAGAAGAGCACGCATCGTCGGTAGAAGACACGGTGCGACTTCCAGAAATATCAACAGCGAGAACGAATTCTTCGCAAGAACGGAGTAAAAAGAAGAATAGACGCGGAGAGTCGTCGTCGTCGGATTCCTCGCTTTCGGAGTGGTCCGACACAGACGACGACGAGGAAGATGTAAGAAGAAGAAGAAGAGGAGGAGGCATGAGCACACCAAAACAAACAAAAATCGAGACAGAGAAGAAGACGGAAAACAGGAGTGATGATAACACTTCGACATTCTCGTTTGAATCGTTATCTTCAGACAATGACGACGAAGTATCTTTCTCGGACGATGATATCGAAGAGGATGATGGCGATGGGTATTCGATTCGAATCAGGGACGAGGATGAAGAAAATGCAAACGAAGAAGATCCTGGTTTTTCTTGGAGATCACTTCCTGATGGTATCGATGAGGAGAGTTTAGAAATGCGTGAATTTCACGGCAGCAGTGGGAAGAATACCCTCGGCACTTCGTCGACAAGTCATGAAAACGCAAGGAAAATTTCGCGAGCTTCATTTGCGCAAATGGAACGAGCTCGGAGAATGCTTCGAAAGTTGCGCAATAGTACTGAGAAGAAGGACAAGATAGATATATCGTTCTTCTCTTTACGTGTAGACCGAGGTAGAATGAGGAAATTTACGACGACTGTTGGAGAATCTTTGGTCGTTTCCAGAACTTTGAATGCGATTGCCTCTGGAGGCGTTGCTAATTTTGATATTGAATCGATGGAAATACCGCACGTTTCAAAAAGTGCATTAACGAACGTTCTGAAAACGAGTAAGCAAATTATGGATGTATTTGAAGACATTGGAAGAGTCAAAGAGCGATTGAAAAACTTGAGTAATTTGTTCGCGGTTGAAGGTAAACAAAGTCCGACTGTTCAAGCGTTCGTGAGCGCGTTGATGAAGATGAAAGCAGAAATTCAACATGGATTTGACGAGTTGTTCGAAGCATCGCGAAGAGCGAGCGCACACGCGGACGCGTTTTCTGCGCCTACGTTGCTTCGTTTGTCCATTGAAAGCAGGAAACTTGCAAGAAAGGCATCGTGTTTACAGCGAATAGCGGACATGTGCAGTCCTGGACCGAAGAGTTCGGTTGGAAAGTTTGCGCATCCCGCGACTGCGTCTTCAACTATTTTATCGATGCTATATAATCTCATGAACGAATATAACGGATTATCGGGGAGCCTCGATGAATTTTCGATTGTTTTTAGGTGCTTCTTTAGCAGTTCAACGTCATATTTTAATGCTCTAGATGTTTGGATTAATTATGGGATTTTGACGAGTCCTGAGATATTCGTCGACTGGAAGAAATCGACGCGGTGGAGAGAAGGATGGTATTTGCGCGAAGATAAGGATGTGCCTGTTTTTTTCAAGTCAGTAGCCGAAGATATTTTGAACGCGGGTATTTACAGAGAGTTCTCGAGGATGAAATTTGCCGACGATGACGGCGACGATGACGTTCAAAATCAAGCTGGTAAAAAGTTGACGTTTGTTCCGAAGATGATTTCAGAATTGAAAGCGCTTCTTCTTTTGCGCACATCATTAGAAAATAAGGACGAGAACGACATCAACGACGACACTATAGCCGCTTCCACGAGAACTTTGCGGACAGATGCACCTGTTCAAATCGAACAGGACCCTGCGCAAAGTCAAGGCGACGATAATGACGCAGCTTTTAGCACCGAAGATGCTCTGCTTTCAGATTTGAAAAGCATTGTCTCGTTGACGAAAGCTCGAAGTAGAAAGAGCGCGCATTTTTCTCATTCATCCAAAGAGACGACGAAAACGACTTTTAGCGAATGTTACGATTTCATAAATTGGGCTTCGACGTATTTCGATAATGATACGTGCACAACTCTGGGTATTCCCGTGAATACGTTGGTTTCGAAGTCGATGTTACACCAAATTCGTCTGGCGGCGATGAATGCGAGCGATCAGGCCTTGGAAAAATTGAAATCGGCGTACGGAGTAAAAGCAGAGCTCACAAAGTTGCGAGCATTGTTTCTGGGTGGATGCGGAGAAGTTGCTTTATACTTTTCCAACCATGTCTTTGAAGAGTTTGAGAGTATTCGCCGTCGTCGTGATGAGGAGAGTGGTGAAATCGGCGAGTCAATGGGAGAAGCAATAGTGCGTTTTGATACCACCAGATTGACCGAAGTGTTAAGAGACGCAATTCTCGAACATACGAACGAGAGCACGTTTGGAAGTCGTGAATCAGTTGGTAATAAAAGAGAAGAATTTCGAGTTCAAGTATTTTATGCACGTCCGAGTCTAGATAACGACGACGACGAATATAAAGGAAGCGAGGAACTTCAAGCGCTAACGGATTTAAACATCATTTACCAAAAGAAGAAGACCCACGCTGCGTTGAGTACAAACAGCAACGCTATCGCGGCGAGCTTAATTTGCGATGCAGTTTCGTTATCCAAATATAATGAAGTGTTCAAGTATCTCTTGCAGCTGAGATTTGCGCAGCGTTCGTTGGATTATGGCGTCCTCTCGCAATGGACATCTGAAAATAGAAGGAGAACAGAGCCGTCGCCCTCCACGTCTGGAATAACTTTATCTATCTCATCGTCGCTCGAAATTGAGCTGAAACATTTTGTGCTGACGTTGCGTACGTTTGTGACTACGAAAATCTTGTCGGTGGAGTGGAATCGTCTACTTGAGTTCATCGATGACTCCGCGCAATCCATCGATGATGTAAAATTGGCTCACGAAGTGTATTTGGACAACATTTCTCGAGTCGCGTTGGCGACTCCGGATTCAACTTGGTCGCTCTTATCGACTCATATTAAAATTATCTTGACCATTGCTACTGAGTTCGGAAACGTGCGTCGGCAAGAAGAAGAAGAGGGAGGTGACGTTGGAGTAAAATTACGCGAGCTCTCGATGAGAAGAATGGAGAAAAAATTCACCGTCGCCAGAGCAAACGTTTTGAAAATCTTAAAGAACCTCGACGCTGAATCGGATGATGCCGAAAGCCTCTACGAGCAGTTGAACTTCAACAATTATTATAGAAATTAGTCTAAATAGATATATAGCTTACGACTTTTTAGTTAATAGTACTGTTTAAGCATGCGTGGGATTTACAATGAATTGTTTTACTACTCGTATTCATTTAAGCGCCTTGAGGATCGATGAGCGCCAAGACGCCTTCATAAAAGATAGGACTCGGTGGCATCTCGAATAACGGCTTAGCTTGGTCTGCTTTTGCGTGCGCTTTTTTACTGGACCCCTCGCGCCATTTTTGAAAAGATGCTTCGTCTTTCCAGACCGTAAGAGTCGAATAGTTGTAGCCGTCGTCAGCTTGAAGCGCGTCTCTTCTCAAAAGTACGAACGTTTGAAAGCCTTCGCAGTTTTGTAAATCCGATTCACGTTGGGACCATCGCTGTTCAAAGGCAACCTCGGAACCTGGAAATACTTTGAATCTATTCATTGCGACGTACACGTCCGATTTTAATGGGGTTTTACCATCCGCCACGACAGATCTCCACCCGTCTGCTTGTTGCCATTCGTTGATGAGCGCGTCCGGAGACGTCGATAACGGCATTAAACCGTCATAAAACGCTGGCTTTGGTCCACCTTTCAGAACCATCAACGACGAGATCAGCATTTCTGCGAAGCCGAAGATAGTCCCTCCGCCGTGCGCTTCCTTAAACGCCTCTCCCGTTCTCCAAGCGTCAAAGTTCTCCTTGTTGCTCCATATGGTTAGCGACACGTAGTCGCTCTCTTCCTCATCTCCTCTTCCTTCGCTCACTCGTCTCATCAAGGTGAAGAATCGGAAACCATCGAGTTTCGAGAGTCGACTTTTTCTCTCCGCCCATCTCTTCTCGAATTGCGGACCTTTGCCTTTCTGTAACTTAAATCTGTTCGATGCGACATATCTCTCCGCTTTCACCGAGTCCTTAGACAACACCGCGGTGCCGACTTCTTTCATCATGTCTGCGTTGGCCTGCACGGTGAACGAGGAGTTTTTCCCGAGGACACGTTTCTTGTTGTTATTAGATGATGACCCGCGTCCGACGAGCGACGACGATGGGGCAAAGAACGACGACGAGGCAGACGCGAGTGAGGCAGACATATTTGCGATGACGTTTCGATTTTGACGATTTCCGGACAGACAGAAGCAACTTCTTCCAACTTCAAAATATTTTTCAATCGTCTTGAGAAAAGAAAGACAGAGGAAAGAGGAAAGAGAAAAAATTTTTGAGGAAACAAAAGTATGGGCATACATAGTTTTGCCGTGTTACGTGAAAAAAAGCACAAACAAAGGCCATCCACGCGGAACGAAGGGAGCGCGATGTTCTGCGCACGCGTGTTCACGTGAAAAAGTTGATTTATATGTTTCCTACTAGGTACACGAACACCTCTCGGCTCGAGGCGGCTCAGCGAGAGAGTGAGAGAGAGCGAAAACTCGCTCTGGTCAAACTCATCTCTCGCTGAACCGCGTCTCGCGTTGAGACGTCCATATTTATATATTATTAACAAAATATGCTACTAAAGTCTCTCTACTATAACCCCAATCATTAAGCAGACGCTTTCTTCGTCGCTTCAGTACCTTCTCTGAATCCATTCTTGAATCGTCTCGGCAAGGATTTAATGTATCGCATTCTCCCAGTACCAGTGGTGGATCTTCCCTTAGCCTTCACCGACCAGTTGTACCCACGAGTCTTCGCGGCTGGGTAGCCGCACGACGAGCACGTCGACTTTTGGATGTGATACGATCTGCGCCCACATCTGTTTCATCGCGAGAGAAGGAGGAGAATGAACGTCAGTAACAAACCAAAACAAACAAAAGAGACAGAGGGAGATTTATATATGACCCGACGGTGAAAACCACAGACAGATTTTGGGCTTTCGGGGGCGATGATTTGCGTGCGCGCGAATCCAACTCTCCCGCGCACACGCGCACGCGCGAAGATGAAACACAAAGTCGCGAAATATACGCGCGTAAACACTATTCCATCGCGCAAATATTCACTCTTTTGTCTTCCTTAACCTTCGCGCGCGCATCCTGAGCGCGCGACAAAATCACAAAAAGCCCTCCACGCATCTCCGTCGGACGCCTTAAAAAGAGGCGGAGAAGGAGGAAAAAAAGAGCATCATCCGGATTCCTTTCCGAAAGAGACTCTCGCGGGAGTACCCGATCGATGACGACGATATCTAACGCGTACCTTCTGCACAAAGTGTGGGATTTGTTCTTTCGTTTACCGAAAGACCCGGTGCCTTTTCCTTTCTTACCCATGTTTTATATGTACGAGTACGCGCAAATTCTAAAGTGAAGAAGAAGGAGAAAGGAGGTGTCAAAAAACAAGAGAATTTTTTCATTTTTTCGTTCTCATCACATCAAAACTGGTCTTGGGCTTCTTCCTCTTTTGCGAATAAGCTACTACTGCGCTCATCATCAACGTCAAAACTACTACTGAACAAGAACACGCGCGACACACATAATACACGCACTAAAGGATGGGAAAAAGGAGAAGAGTCGGCGTGGAAGGCGGCGGCACGACTTTTGTCGTCGCGCTCTCCGAAGACGGAGACGATTGGTCGCACGTCGAGGAAAGATTCGAGATACCAACGACTTCCGCGGAGGAGACGTTGCAGAAAGTGAAGGAGATATTAGACCAATTGTACCCGTTCGATGCGCTTGGGATATCTTGTTTTGGACCGCTCGAGTTGAACGAGACGAAAGAGAAGTACGGATATATCACGACGACGCCCAAGTTACAATGGAAAGATACAAATATTTTAGGAATTTTAGCCGGGAAAGATACCAAATGGGCGGACGTGCCGATTGGTTTCGATACGGACGTCAACGCGCCGGCGATGGCTGAGTTTGCGTATCATAATAATACTAATAAGAATAACGAAAAGAAAGAAGAAGAAGAAGAGAAAATAGAATCGTGCGCGTACATCACCGTAGGCACCGGTATCGGTGTAGGTTTGGTTATAAACAGTAAGCCCGTCCACGGCTTACTCCACCCGGAAGCCGGTCATATTTCCAACACGCCAGATAAGTGGCAATTCCCACCACCAACGAACACAGAAAAGAGTAAAGTCGATGACAATGAAAATATAGTTTATGATCATTTCGAAGGCACGTGTCCGTTCCACGGCTCTGCGTGCGTCGAAGGCATGGCGAGTTCAGTCGCGCTGGCGAAACGAGCGAACTGCACGCTCGAGGAGTTGAAGCTACTTTCGGACGACGATATCATTTGGGAAAAGTGTGCGCACCATCTCGGAGGGTTATGCGCCACGTTATTGTTAGTAGCTAGTCCGGAAAAAATTGTGTTATCAGGCGGAGTCATGCGAAGAACCGTTTTGTTCCCGAAAATTCGCGAAAAAGTCTACGAACTTCTCGGCGGGTACATCGGCGTCGACCGCGTGCAATCGAAAAAAGGTTTAGAAAAATTAATCGGTCCCTCGCGCTGGGGCGATACTGCCGGTATTATCGGTAGTTTATACTTGGCTGAAATGGCGTATTTGCAAAGATGACATTGAATTGTGTGTAACGTTTAAGGGACGTACGCTGAATAATAAATACGTGAACAGTCGTATTTTCCAAATACACACACAGTGTAAAGTTTTTCTCCTTTTCTCTCTTCTCGGCTGCAGCCAAAAACGAACACGTGTTCAGATATCTTTTTTTTCTCCTTAAAGTGAAACTCTTTTGTCACTCACTCTTGCACTCGGTCTCCTCCACATCTCACTCACTCGCTCGAGTTCACGCCTGTGAATAAGAAAGTTTTGTGCTCAGAAATGGCATTTACTCCTTCTGTCCTTCAACAGTCTTCATCTTCGACGACGACGACGACGACGAGAGCAGCGATTTGTGCATCATCATCTTCATCGAAAAAGTCTTCCAACCTTGCCGTGAGAAGAACATCAAGAGGAAGAAAAGTAACAGCAACCGTGATGGCATCCTCATCGAATAAAGTTGAACCGGCTATTATTATCGGCGGCGGCCGCGTTGGACAGGCGTTGTTCGATATGGGCGTTGAAGGGGACGTAATCGTCAAAAGAGACGACGAGTTTCCTTCCTCGCCCAGTTCTGGCCCAATTTTCGTGTGCACAAGGAACGATGTTTTAGAGACTGTCATCGAGAAAACGCCCGCTAATCGACGCGAGGATTTGATCTTCATGCAAAACGGATACTTAGATTCATTCTTACAGTCGAAAGGGTTGGAAAAGAACACGCAAGCGCTTATTTATTTCGCAGTCGCCAAGTTCGGAGAGAAACCGACGGATGGCGTGACGAGCGTCAATCCGGAGGGATTAACTGCCGTTACTGGTAAGTGGAGCGACCAGGTCGCCGCGAGATTTCACAACGGTGATTTATCGTGTCACGTGAAAGATGCAGCGAAATATCGAGCTTCGATGCTTGAAAAGTTAATCTGGATTTCTGCGTTCATGTTAGTCGGTGCCCAACATCCCGGCGCTACCGTCGGCGACGTGGCTACCACGCACAAGAGCGAAGTCGAAGGACTCATCAAGGAACTCGTCCAAGGTGTGGCGGATATTAACGACGTCACGTTCGAAGCGGGAACTTTGGAGCGATTATTAGCGTACGCGGACTCTGTTGCGCACTTCCCAACCGCGGTGAAAGAGTTTGAGTGGAGAAACGGCTTCTTCTACAATTTGTCCACGCAGACGATGCAACAGAGCAAAGACGACCCGTTCCCGAAGCACACGGCGATGTTGAAGGCTATCAATGCAATTTAATTTCTTAAGATATATACCTATGTACTCGAACTGAAAATTTCTGTGTATTCGTTTTGTAGAAGAATGGCAAAACTGCCCGCATTTTTTCTCTTTCTTTTTCCATGCATCTTAGTTAAGCCCTGAATTTCCACGTTTCCACGTTTCCACGTTTCCACGTAAAAGTGTTGCAAAGACTCGAGTTAAAAGGAGACTCGCGAAACTCGTGTTTTTGTACCTCAGAATTTGAGTAGTCTCATCGATAATAACACCCTTCATTCATCATGGGAGAAGATGCGACCATGGGCGAAGCGAAACCCGAAAGAACGTCTGGCGTCTCGCTCGATATCGTCAAGGTGAGTCTCTCTCGTGTTCTGCTGTTTTCTTTTGTTTTGTCCTCTTTCTCCCATTTTTTCTCGATCTGTTTTCTCTTTCTCCCCTCCCTCCCCCTCGAATGATGATGGTGATGCAGAAGATGAAACTGACGATACTTTTTACCATCATCCCACTCTACCACTCTTCTTAAACCTTAGATTTTGAAAGTCTCTCATCGCGAGCAAGGATTACGACACGGGGACTATCGACGGTATCGTCAGTATTGCGCGCGCAGACTTCGGAGGCTGTACAAAACTTCCCAAAATTTCTGCCACAAGAAGGACTTGCCGCCAGGCGGAGGGAACGAAAAACAAAGACACAAGTTCGAGAAGAAACCAATGAGAGGAGATGACGGTGCTTTTATGATTCAAGATCCATCCCGAGATCTGCTGATACCGTTAGTGCAAAGTGAACGGTGCTGGGCATTAGCGAACGAGTTAAAGGACGACAACTTGATGGGCGGACCGATGAACGCCGTGAAGAGAGCGCACGCAAAGAAACGCTTAAAGAAAGCATGCGGACATGCCAAAGAGTTTAAAGATGCGTGTGCACACTATGGAGATGCAAAGTTAAAGTTAGAAAGCGAAGCGTATTGCTCGTACATGCTCGGCGTGGCGGATCTCAACGATACGATGAAGGAAAATTGTGGCGCGGTTGCGGTGAGGGAGTTAACGCGAGCCAAGAAGATTTACGAGTTGCTCGGCAAAGTAGGACCGACGGAGCACAAGATGAACTGCGAAGGACGTGCGAGAGAAGTGGCGCTGATGGTATCTACGGGAATGAGACAAGCAAAGGATGTTATTGATGTGAAGAAGGAAGTAGCTGAGGTGGAGAGAGAGGTGGAGAACTCGACGAACATAAGGGAAGCGACGGAATTTTTGAAACTGAGCGATCCTCTTCTGACTGGAGGTGACACCGCGTTAGCTACTCACATACAGTGGAGAGGTAAACAATTCAAAGTATACGGTGAATATGGCATGCGAACGTACGGAGCTGTTCATAAAATACTCAATCGATTGAAGAACGAAGCGAGCACACTTTCTGTGGACAAAACGTTGACGTTGTACAAGAAACTTTTCGTGCACATTGAAGAGACGAAAAAGCACTTATCTAAAGCTTGTCGTGACGCGGAAAGTATGTCATTTGGCTCTGAATACGACGAAGAAGATTTGGCGCAACTTCGCTTATCGACCCAAGCCTTAGACGTGTTAGTATTGGAGAAGGAAATTGCAAGAGACCTATTTTTAGCGGAGCAATTAGGCGCGAAACTATTCGATAAATCGGCCACGATGAAGCACAAATCAGATCGAAATCTGAAATTCGAGCACTTGGTTCGCGTGTATGATGCTTTAATCGCGAGTAATTACATCTTAGCGGACGCTGCTATGGAAATCATTCGAGGCGCGGATGCAGACGCAGTCATCGAAAAGCTCGAATCCGATATCGACGACGATATTGAAAAGTACAAGAAATCGAGAGAAGAAGCGTTGCAGGGGGCATTGACGGAGCCGAACGATCCAATCGCATCAAAGGTGAAAACAATGAAGGTATCTTCAACGGGAGGAATGCCGAGAGTTGTTTTGGAAGGGAAAAATATCGCGGAATTCGTTTACAACCGAGGTGAACCTTCTGTTCAGTTTGAACAAGCACGGGCCCAGCATGCTAAAGCGACGGGAATTCCAACTCCCGTATCACCAATTCCTTCACCAAGAGCGAAAGCGAAAAAGAATCAAAATGAATCGGACTCGGAAGGATTCCATTCTGCGGACGAAGAAGAGTCGGATTACGAATCGTCTGAATATTCCGGAAGTAGCGATTATGAGAGTAGCGATTATGAAGACGCCGGTCCTGGATATATATCTTCCGCGGCTGGTGCGTTGGGTAAATTATTTTCTCGAGGATAGATGCTTGAGTTATTAGAGCATTGCTGCTATTTCTTTTAATGTATCATTGCATATACTTTGCGAGTCTTTCTGTTTTCTACAAAATATTTTATAACGTCACCGTGAACGAAACGTACGGAAAGCAATCGTCTCCGCCTCGCTCTCCACCTAATCCGTCACCACCACCTCCACCGCTCCCGCCGCCACTCTCGGTAGCTGACCAGTGCGAACTCGACCCGTTCCCGAACGCCGCGTTCATTACACTTCTAAGCTTTTTCTCTAGTCGTTCTTTCGGTCGCATAATCACCGCTTGAAACGCCGGCGGTAAACCGTATCTCAAAATACTCTCCACGAACAAACGAACAACGACGACGTGTATCCACGAGGAAACAACTTCCCCGTACGAAGTTTGACACCACTCGTACAATTCGTTTCTTCGTGTCTCGACTTCCTCCTCTAAACTTTGCTTCTCTTCTTTATTCTCCGTAATTTTGTCCTTGTCGTAGCTATACTCTCGCACTTGGAACGCCCCATTCTTTTCTCTCACGGCATTCTTAAATGAATCGACCGTTCTTCTAAACAAGGTCACCGTAAATAAGGAGTAATCGTTCTCTTCCTTCAACATCTTGGAAGATCGAGGGACAACAAACTGCGCCAAAGTTTCGTATGAATCCAGCCAGTCTTGCGCCGAAAACTTTGGTATCGTGACCAACAAAGTCGTCAAATTTTCCGTTTCAACCATGTCCTCTTCTCTCACGACGTCGCCTAAATCTCTCGTCGCTAACGAGCCTTGCGTTTTCCTCGCAATCGTTGACAACGAATTCTTCGCCATCACGTACTCGCTCAACTTCATCTTCAACTCGTCGTCAATTTTCATGACGTGCTCGGTTATCTTCTCCACGGTTTCTCTCAGTTGTCGCTTTGCTGGATTTTTAGCCTCGTCCCATTTAAAGTCCGTGAGATACTCCTCGGTTGGAACGCCATCTACGGTTAAAATTGTCTGCGCGGTGAACGCTTCGTTGTTGTTGTTGCTATTGTTATTATTTTCCATGTTGTCTCTTCTTCGCTGTTGTTGAGATTCTTTGGCAAAGTGTTCGCCAATCTCTTGAATCTGACGCTTGATTTTCTGCGTCACGTTTTCTATCTGCCCGTTGATCTTTTGTAAATCATCCGACAACGCCAACAGCGAATCTAACGTTCCTATTTTCAGCTCCGGGACGAACAGTTTCCGATTCTCTCTCGCGCAGAGTTCTCCGTTTTCCTTTCCTCTCGTTTTCGCTTCTAAAAGTTGAAACGCGATGTCTTTCCTCTCCTGTATCGTTTGGCCGTTTATCGAGTGGTTTCTTTCCGTCAGAGGTAAGGAGACGATCCAGTACGCCGTCGTCGTAAATGTCGAGGACGACGATTCCATTTGTCTTCTTCTTCTTCTTTTTGTGTTCGCTCTCTTGCGTGCTGTCGATGACTTTTATTTATTTATGAAGACGAGAGATGATAAAGTCTGATGAGAAGAGATGACTCTTCTTGCAGTCTTGTGACTTTGAAAAAGAAAGAAAAACTCATGCATGATGATCAAAAAAAGCACAAACTTCACTCGTCAGAAGAGCTCTTTTCTCTCGTCACTCAGTTTCTCTCGCTGCTACTAAAGAGAGTCTCACGAGAAGAAGAAGAAGAACATGAAATGTTGAAATGCTGAACAGACTGAAAGCAATCGTGGCAAAGCCACCGACGTCGAACAAGAAGTTCCATCGGAACACGGAAGACGTTCTGAAATCTCTGGGACGAAAACAAAAAGTCGAGGAGGAGAACGCGTTCTCTTTCCAACGGCATTTTGTTTCCTCCGAAGAAGAAGAAGAAGAAGAAGAAGAGGAAGAAGGAGGAGAAGGAAACAAAACGAAAGCGACGAAAAGAAGCAGAAGAAAAATTGTTTTACAAAACGGGGACGTGTACGAGGGAAAGTGGAACGAGACGAGCAATGTGCCGGTTGCAGATGAGACGAGCACGTACACTTGGAAGAACGGAGACGCGTTTATGGGGAACTGTACGCAAATACTCCAAGGCAAAAAGAGACCGGACTCTGGAATAATCACGTATAAAAAGGACGGGACGATTTATGAATACTATCGGAAAGGGTACGGGAAGTTAGTCAGAGCCGATGGGAGCAGCTACATTGGCAACTTTAACGAGCGAGGAGAGTTTTCGGGATTCGGTAAGTTTACGTCGGCGCCTCAAAAGACAACGAAAGATGCTTCTGCTTCTGCTTCGCGTGAAGCGTGCGCGCAGCACGAAGGCCTCTACCGCGAAGGAAAACCAAACGGGCCGGGTCAATTTCGGTTTGCGAACGGTGACATGTACCAAGGCGAATTTGTTGATGGATTTTTTCACGGTTGGGGAACGATTGTTTTCAACGAAATGGGAGACAGATACGACGGTGAATTTTCTCGAGGAGCGTTCAATGAGAACGGCGTGTACACCTGGAAAAACGGAAATTGTTACGTCGGAAAATGGAAGAACAATAAAATGCACGGGCCTGGTGCCTTCTCAGATGGCGAAGAAGTTTTTATTTTGTGCGAATATAACAACGGTAAACGAATCAGAGAGGAAAAGAAAGGGGAGTTACCGGAAGCGCTCAAGCAGCACAGAAAACGAATGCAAGACTCGTTGAAACAACACAACGCTCAGTCGATAAAGTTACAATCGAGTTCATCGATGAAGATTTCAAAGATGTACAAAGAGTTTGGTGAAGCAAATCTCTTCAAAAAAATGTTCTCTTCGAGGTCACAATCGGTGCGAAGAGTGAAAGCCGGAGGACAGACTATTTTCAAAGGTCACCGCAGTTACGAATTAATGACGCAGCTGCAATTAGGGGTCGTCTGGTCAATTTCATACAAGAATAAAACAACAGCAGCAGTGTTAACTGCGGATGATAACAGGAATAGCATGGACGAAAACGATACCGCTAACGAGGATTACAAACCTCTCACGGTGACAGATTTTGATACGTATCTCAAAGTTCGATTTCCTCGAATTGGTTCTGAAATCACACCACCGCACTCCTCGTCGGATTTTAAATGGAAACTGTATTCCCCAGAGGTGTTTAAAAGGTTGCGAAGAGACTGGGGCGTCGATGAATCCGAGTTTATGCTCTCCATCTGCGGCGAACAAGCGTTGAAAGAGATGAATTCTGCCGGTAAGTCTGGCTCAATTTTCTTTGCCTCAACCGACGAGCGTTACATCATTAAAACTATGCGGAAAGTCGAGATGAAGGCTTTGTTGAAAATGTTGCCAAAGTATTACAGACACATGCAAGAAAACGAAGACTCTTTGTTGACAAAGTTCTTTGGCGTCTTCTCGGTGAAACCGAGTCAAGGGAAGAAGGTTCGATTTATTGTCATGGCGAACTTGTTTTGCGATTCTCTGGAAATTCACGACACGTATGATTTGAAAGGCTCCACTTTAGGGAGGTTCACATCTATAGAAAAGAGAATGAAAGCAAATTCGTTGGAATCGACGACGGAGTCTGGAGTTATCTTGAAAGACTTGGATTTAGGATTCAAATTTAGGCTGGAGAAATCGAAGAGAGACTTGTTCATTCGCCAAGTTTCGCTCGATCTGAAGCTATTAGAAGAACTGAACATTATGGATTATTCCTTGTTAGTCGGTGTGCATTACACGAATACTAAAGACCGAAAGTCGAAAACTGGATCTATGCTTTCAGATTCTCAGTTATCGAGTGCAGGAGTAGACACTGAAATGCCAGGAAACCACTCGCATACAGAGACCGATGGTGATTACGATGACGACGTTTCCACCCTTGTGAAAAATAGAAATAACGAAAGGACGAGTTTTGAGAGTAGCGATATGTATGACATCGATGACGACGATGAGGACGCCGAGAATGGGGACGAATCCAATCCGAATAGAAAAAAAAGTGAATACGCTTGGGCGCTAAGCATATACAAACAGCTGTCGAAAAATTTTGGCGCTTTCGAAACGGTCGCAGCGACGTCCACGAAACCTTTAGTTTTCAAATACATCAACCATGGAGGCAGGAGAAACGAAGAGAAAAGACCGTGGAAAGGAGCAGACGAACAAATAGCCCAAGTCGTAGGGGATCGCGTGACGCAGTTTTCCTCAAACAGTTTGCCGAAACAGCTCGCCGCGGTGTGTGTTCCCGGTCGGTCGTTTAAATCACTTTCGGAGAAAGATATGAAAGTGTTGCACGAAGAACCGAGTGTACGAGATGCGATTTTGAACCTGGGCATCATAGATATTTTGCAAGTGTATTCGGCGCCCAAAAAATTAGAGAGAGGCTTTAAAGGTGCAGTATATAAAGCGACTGGCATTAGTGTTGCGGCACCAAAAGCGTACGCGAAGAGGTTCAAGGATTTTATGCGTAACATATTCGAGTAATTTCTTGACCATAATAGACTTGTACTGCTAGTGATTGCTATCATATTAATACAATAAAAGTACACATTTTCTAAAACTAAATGTTTGGCATCCCACCGTTTCAGTTGTCGAGACGCAGTTTTTACCTCTTCTTTAGTCGTTGTTTCCGCTGCTACTACTGCTGTTCTTTTTCTCAGATTCTATGGCTTCTCGATAACCAATTCTATACTCCTTAATGAATTCTCTCACCCCGTCTCTATACGCTATGCCTCTCGTCTCGTATAAATACTTTACCAGAGGCCTCCATCCAGACTTCGCCGTGTGAGCTAATTCGTTCAATTCAGAACCGAGAGAAGGAGAAGAAGAATCGTCGTGCTTCTTATCGTTCTCTCTTTTGTCGCGATCATTTCCTGCCCCGTGCGTTCGCGCGGCAGATTTCATCGCACCATCTTCTCCTTCCCCTATCTCTCTCTTCCAACTCTTTCCGTAAAGCTCCAACGCTTTCTTCCAAATCAGAAAGTGTTGTTTGATGGTATATTTCTTCTCGACGTAATTCGGCGGATTCGGCATCGTGTCCGGCCATATTATGTCTTTCACATCTTTCTTAAAATACCGGGAAAGCTTACTGAATGTCGACAGCCCTTCTCTCCTAGCATTGTTCGACATTGTTGCACTTTGTAGGATACTTTACTTTGAATGATGGTTTTATATCGTGTTCATTTCATCCACAAGGTTTCAAAACAAAGAGACGTCGCGAGTGACGCTTGGTTGTTGCTTCCTTCTCTCTCCCTTGCCTTTGTTTTTTACTTTTTTTACTTTTTATTTTTATTTTTATTTTTTAAAATTCCAAATCCCCTTTCGTTTTCTTCCCCAGATAAAGATTCCCGATAGCACAATAGATATGGGAACTCTAAATTTAATTTGTATTTGTATTACTCGTCGTTTTTTCTTTAAACTCATCTTCTGGGGATATAAAATATTTTTTTAATTTTTAATTTATTTAAAAAAATCTGCAGAGTATTTAGAGATCTTTCAGCTATGAAATTCCCAAACGATTCACGATTAATTTAATAAAACCTTATATGTGAATTTTTAAGAAAGTAGAAAAGCCGGATAATGTTGTTTTTATCTTATATTCGGGATGATTCTAGGAAATTAATTTTTAAAATAATATTTTTCCCTACAAAATTTATCATAAAAAATTAGTTTCGCATATTAATAAATCACAACTAATCTAGAACTTAATAATAAATGTCACAGATGCTTCTATATCTATTTATTTGTTTTTAACGCTCGTATGTAATATTTAATATTTTCGCAAAAAATCTTTTTTTTTGTCTTCGTTTATGATTGATTCCTTTTTAGAATCTCTTGTAAAACAACAACAATTCGGAGAAGAGAAAACTCCTCACACCAAGTATTTGAAGAAGAATAGTACAAAACGATAACACTGAGTGCTGTCGTTTCCGATCATCGCACTTTTTCTCCTCAAAACTTAAGGAGGGGAAGGAAGAAGAAGTCGTATAAAATATAGCAAGAGTGATGATGACCAATACTACTCCCAATTCTTCATCATCGAAATCATCGTCAATGCCGAGGAGCCGCTGCTTCTTTCTCCTCTTCTCTCTTCTTCTTAGCAGTGTAGTGATGATGAAAACGACCGAGGCGGTGGAAGAGTTTGAAACCGAGAAGGAGATGCTCGATTTCATAGATGATAACAGCGAGGATTCCTTAGCCGTCATCTCCTTGTTCCGACCGGACAACGAACACGAAAAGTTCGAAATTGTCTATTCCGACGTCGAGGAAACGTTTCACGCGTACGGCCACGAGGACGTTATTTTCGCAAGAGCAAACAAGCTCAAAGGAGATAAAGATACCATGCCTAAAACGTACGTCTTAAAGCCACAATACAGGGAAAGCAAGGATGCAATGGTTATGAACATGACGACGAACCCGGCGTACGACGTGAAGGCGGTGGTAAACTTTGTCTTTTACGCCATGATTCCGCCGTACGCCAGGTGGCCTCCTTTTCCCAAGTCTCGAGGTACCGAAGATGAAGTGCAAAGAGCAAATTTACACGCGAAGAACGACATGCCCAAAGTGTTTGTACTGACGAAACCAGAAACTGCCATCGACAACGGCGTCGTCTTACACGAGGTCTTGACCCAAGTCGGACAATCACTCGTCGGCGTGATGGTTGTCATTCAGCTTTCCGTGAAGGATAAATCCTTCTTGCGCGCAGCAGTATACGAGGGAGAGGAAGATCAAATAATGGAATCGTTGGAGAAGAACGATTTCGTTCTAGTAGGATACGATAGGCTAACGAATGTAAGAGATTCGGTAGTTTTTACAGACATGGACGCGTTGAGCTACGAGTCCATGGTGAACTTTTGTATGAGGTTCGCGACGAAAGTAGGAGGTGACTTGTTGGAAGGGAACCGCTCTCCGTTCCCGCTGAAAAGGAGTAAAAATAGAAGAAGTAAAAACACAATCGGTTTAGGAAAGCATCGCGGGCACAACGCTGAAGACTTAGAAGAATTATGATAATAATAATAATAATAATAAGAAGAAGAATAAGAATGCTTTATGTATGCTTATATTAATTTGCTTGCTTTTGATATTCTATTCTGTTTTAACTCTAATTACAAACTCTTTTTTTTAGGATTCAAAGGGCACTTGTACTCGCTCGCGAATTTCCCGAACGAATTCGCCGGATCGTGTTCCGGCAATAACTTATACTCCTTTTTATCGTCCGGCGGAGTCTCGTCTAACATGTCGTAATAGTATTCCCACCACTCGACGAAAAAATCTACGTACAGCTTCAAGAACTTTTGATGGTCCTTTGGGTACGCGCACTGCGTCATCCACTGCGGTTCCCACGGTTTGGGGGATCCGTTCATGTGATACCCGTGAACTCTGCTCTCGTCCCACAACTTTTTCTCTTTCACCATTCTCCGATGTTTCATAACATAGTCAATCGGGATCAGATTATACCTATTCTTGAACTGAACGTTAAGGAAATCTTGCTCGGACGTTGCCAACATTTCTGTTTCAGTCAAGGCCAGAAACGCCTCCATAATCTCATCGAAAACGTCGTTTGAGGGATTATAAATAAACATACCCGCGTTAAATCCCGCTTTAGTATCGAACGACGATCGCGGCGTTACAGCTATCGAGTGCTTCACTGGATCTGTCTCAGCGCAAAACATCGAATCCGAGTTTTGTCTCACGTACACGTCGGCATCCACGTACACCATCTTCTCGTACTCTTCAAATTTCCAAACGAACATCTTCACCACCCAATATCCGCTCGCGTATCGCGCTGATTTTGATACCAACGCTTTCGCCTTTTCGTTATTCTCAAACGGGTCTACGACTATAACTCTGATCGACTCTTTCGTCAACTTCTCTCTCACTTCCTCGCTCACCGCCGTGGATACCAAAGCGATGAAATCTCGATCTTCAACCGCGTACTTTCTAATCGTGTGCAATAAAACTAACACCGCGGGCAAAAATCCGTCGTTCCCTAACGCCGTAATCCACGCTTCTTTACACCCACTCGGCCCTCCAAATCCTTTCTCCGAAGCTTCCAAAGATTCTTGCACGTATTCTACTTCCGTTTGTTCTCGCGACCGGTGTCGCCCGACGCCGAGCGCTCGGCACTCTAAAGAGTGCATTTTCTCCTCTCTCCCTTCCTCATCGCATTTCAAGTTAAACAACAAGTCCTGTCTCGCGTTCCCTTTAACCTTTTTCGTGTACGACGGAATAGAAGAACTGAAAGAAGCAGGTCTGTAGTCGTATCTCTCGTGTTTGTGTTCTCCAATCGGTTCCGGTATTCCCATAGCTTTCCGTAACTTTTCCTCTCGCTCTCTCATTCGAACGAACGCGACGTTGTTATTCTTCTTTTGTCTTCTCAAAACTCCCGCTTTTCCTCTCCCACTTGCCATTTCGTTGTCACTGCCACCGCTGCTGCTGCCGTGACGATGATGATGATGAATAGAATAATGCAATCCACCTTTCCCGCTCTCGAGCATTTCAAAGACGAGAAACAACAGCACAAGAGGTAAGGAAAAGACTTTGAGAAATCTTATCAGAGCTCTCTTGTTGCTCGTCGTTTTCACCATCCTTCTCTTCCTCTCTCTCTCTCTTTTCTCTGATAAACGGAGGAGACGAGGAGTAGTGTGTACTGCAGTATTTGTGTGTTTTGTACGAGAGTAAAAAATTTGAAGAAAAGATGAGAGCAAAAATAGGACACATCTCTCTCCATTATTTTTAGCGTTCTATGTAGCATCAAAAATACATCGTTTAAGGCAGAAGAGAAAGAGAGAGATTAAAAAGAGGAGGAGGAAGAGGAGAAGAAAAACGACGACGATGATTTCCTTCTTTTTGTCTTCTTCTTCTTCCGCGGTCGCGTCATCATCAGAAAAGTCGTCGACGACGAAGATGACGATGATGATGTCACCGAGGAGGAGGAGGTGGTTGTTAACGAAAGGAACAACATCAAATGGAAGGAAAAAAAGCATCAACGCTTCTCCTCTTTTCTCCTGCGTTGCTTCTCTTAACGACGACAACAACAACAACAACAACATTAAATCCATCGTCAAAACGAAATCTGTGGTGTTCGTTCGTCACGGCCAGTCCACGTGGAACGAAAGAGGGATCATCCAAGGGTCCTCCGACGAGAGCGTGTTGACGGAGTTGGGAGAAACGCAAGCCAGACGGTCGTACGAGTTGTTACGGAGCGAAAAATTTGACCACTGTTTGAGAAGTCCGTTACAGAGAGCATACAGGACGGCTGAAGTCATATGGGGCGAAGAAAGAAACAGAGAGAAGATGGATACTATCGATGATTTGCGAGAGATTGATTTATACGCGTTTCAAGGGTTAGATAAGAACGATAAAGAAACGATCGAGAAGAGGGAGTTTGCGAACGCGTACGCGCAGTGGAAAACGGCGCCGGAGAAGTTTGAAGTGAGCGGACACTTTCCAGTTGTCGAATTATGGGAGAGAGGCGATAAATGCTGGAAAGAATACATTTTCCCGTTAGTGTTAGATGAATCAAAGTCGATCGATAGTTTGCTCGTCGTTGCGCACAACGCGGTGAATCAAAGTCTGTTAGGAAACGCGCTGGGAATTGGACCGGAATATTTTAGAAGGATTTTACAAAACAACTGCGGCATTACTAAAGTTGAACTCACAACTACATCGCTGGGGAAAGATAATAGTAACGAGTTGACACTCGTCAAATTGAACCAAACTGGTGGAGGGAACGCTCCAATTAAGAGCAATGTGGATGGTAAGCGGTACGTCGTTTTAGTCGCGGCGAAACACTTCGGAGACAAAATGAACGAAGCCATGGGTGAAATCAATACGATTCACACGCTCTTAGCCGACGTTTCGTTTACGAGGATCCTCTCCGTGTGCTCCGCTAGTGTCGATACTAATGTAGAGTGTGTTCTCACGAAAGGTCTCTCGGCGTTGTTCAAACAGAAGAACCTCGCGGAGTGCGTAAAATTGGAAACCGACGCCTCGAATGAAAGCGTTCAAGCCGCCGCGCTGGAAAGCACTGGAAATATTCTCGTCGTAGCAAGAGATGAAAAGGCGTGTCGACAAATACTTTCTGGCTGTTTGAACATTCCTACACATGTGAGCGAACGGATCAAGGTAATGCCTGGAGATGGTGTCACCATTGTTGATGTATCAAAAGGTTTTGACAAGTCTGCCGTGAACTGCGTGAATTTTATCTAGCACGATTCTATGTAAGCTGTACCACTACCACTTTATACTATTACTACTACTACATTACGTATTGCTATGAGAACGAACACTCACGATAGCGAGGACAGCGACGACGACGAGGAGGATCCTTTCTTCTTTTTCTTCTTTTCTTTCTTTGAACGTTTCTTCTCCTTCTTCTCTTTCTTCGCTCTCTTCTTTGATCTTCCATCCTCTTTTTCGTCTTCGTCTTCCTCTTGGGGTAACGGTTTACCCTCTGCAATAGCCCTCGCGCGCTTCTCCGCCATCTCTTTTCGTTTTTTCAATTCATTCATGAGCGTTTGCTCGTCTTTCTCCTCTTCCTCTCCTCGCTGTTTCTCGTTTCCGTCTTTCTCCTCCTTCTCGTCGTCGTCTTCCGAAGACGACGACGACGAAGAAGCCCCTTCCTCTTCCTCTCTCTTCACCTCCACGTACGCTTCCTTCGGAGCGTTCCCGTTGCACTTAAAGCACCTCTCCCTTCCTTCAAAGTTATCTCCTCCGCACAACGAGCACTTCCATTTCAAAATCTTCTTGTTAAACTCCTCTCGCAACCGATAGTCTTCGCAATGGTCCACTCGTAAAATTCTTCCCAAAACTTTACTTCCGTTTAAATTATCCACCGCTATAATCGTCGAGCGCTGATCTAAGTAACACACGAAGGCGAACCCTTTCGATTTCCCGGTCTTTTCGTCTCTGGGAACGAACACGTCCACGATTTCTCCGTATTGCGATAAAATAGCCAACACGTCGCCTTCGGTTAATTCCGAGTGAATGCCACCGACGAAAACGTACGCGGAGTGTTTGTATTTCGCGTGCCAACTGGCGGATTCTGGAAGACCTAACTCGATCTCTCGAAGAGAAGCGTCTTGTTGGTTTTTTATTTGCGTCAAGACGTTCATTTCTCTTTCTACTTCGCGTCGTCCTCGTCGTCGTGTTGGCTCGCAGAGAGTCGAAGTTTTTGGAGATGTTTTTCGTCGTCACCGGAATTTTTTTCAGCTGCTGAATTTGCTTTTTTCTCTGTATGTATGTTTTTGGCGGCGTTCCACACATTCTTTCTAAACACATCATCACCACGATGATGAGAGAGCATTCATCATTCGTATCGAAGACAACAACAACAACAACACACTATCAACAACAACAACGAGAAGAACATATATAAGAACAAGATGAATTCTTTGGACGACGCGCTTTTGAAAGCAACTTTGGACGACGCGAGATGTCAACAGACTTCGTTGGGAAAAAGCGCCGTCGCGCAATTGACATCTTTGCTTAAAGGTACGCGTTCATTATTCACGTATCGAGATACGAAAGAAGAAGAAGAAGAAAGTCGGTGACGATACAATAATTTAATCTTTGAGAGCTGACCATCCCCGTGATGTTCAAAATGACAAGCATATAACTGAGACTTTCTTCGTCTTCGCGACGGGCGACGACGCTTAACATCTATTCTTTCTTTACTTTTGTTCTCTCTGTAGCTCATCTTCGGAATCTTAGTGTATAATATCCAATCACTAACCATTATTTCTTCGTTCAAAATCATCAACAAAACAGGTTTAGAAGAGAAAGAATTGAAACTGAAGTTAGAGGAGGACGAGGAGGAAGAGGAAGAGGACAATGACGAAGATTATATTAACGCGTCCGCGAGAGATTTGTTCGCGCACACGAATATGAGCGCAAAAACGATTACATTCAAACCTCCGAGCTTAGTTAAAGCAGTTGGAGGCCATTCGTACGGAGGGGCGTTAAGCTTTAACACGAATAATAGGGAAGGCAAGGACGGTAAGGAGGAGGACACGACACCTGCGATTGACGTAGCTATCGAAATGCCGTCTTCGTGCTTCAACGAGAAGGACTACTTGGATCATCGGTACCATTTGAAACGAATGGTGTATTTGAAGCACATACAGAAACAGTTATTAATGAGTAGGAAGAAGAAAAACATAGCAAAGAAATTCGTCAAGAAGTGCGATCTGACTTTTTATCAAAACGACAACCGAAAGCCGTGCTTGACGATAACCATCGATAATCACGAAAGAGATTTAAAAGTTCGAGTGTTGCCGTGTTGCGCTGCGAACTTGTTCCCAAAACAAAGACTCGGTCCAACGAAATCAAATTTGAAGAAAAATGAAGTCCGTTTCGAGTCGCCTCGGTATTCACAATCCATCGCGGAGGATGCGGCTATGCATAGCATCAACGAGTGGCTGCAAAATAAATACAAAGAGGTGAAATTTCTAGGGGCCGCTTCGGTTTTAATCAAAGCGTGGGCGTCTAGACGTCATCTGTTTGAATACTCCAACGATGGTATCACTGGCTTTTTCCTTTCGTGCCTTTTAGCGCACATGGTTGAAACAAGTGATGCGCTTTCGCCGGCAATGGACACGAATCAGCTCGTCCAAGGCTTTTTTGTTACGCTCGCGACGGCAAAGAAAAACAGCAGTGGTATAGCAAATAGTAAGAGAACAAATGGTAGCAACAAAAGTAGTGGCGAATTAGAAAGTAGCAGCATACCGAATTATTTCACCGGCGGTGTATTTTGTGATTCAGAACTAGATGAGGAGACGAAAAAGAGTTGGATCGGAGCCTTTAAAGTTGTCTTCTTGAGTCCATGCGGATCCCTGAATTTAGCCTCGCGAATATCTCAAGGTGCGATTGAAGAGTTGGTTCAAGAAGCGGTAAAATCGAGCGAAGTTTTAGAACAAGCCGGAAGAAATGCATTTGTGGAAGTATTTCTAACCGATTTACCGAGAGCTGTACGGTACGACCTTCACATGCAAGTCGAAATATCGCCGACATCGTCTCTGAAAGATGTTAAAGATATTTCCTCCGAGACTCGCATCGCGGAAGAGGAGATCTTCTCGATTATGAAAATCGCTATGAACGATCGCGCGGACGCAGTGAGGTGCGCGAGTATTGGAACATCAGCGTGCAACGCAAACAAGATATGGATTGGGGTCCAATTAAATCCCGAAAATGGTTTGAAAGTAATCGATGTTGGACCACCAACAGATAACGAGGCTGAAGCAAAGACGTTTCGAGCTTTTTGGGGGGAAAAATCGGAGCTTCGCCGTTTCAAAGACGCGAGAATTTGTGAAGCAGTTGTGTGGAGCTTTGTGCCCGCATCAAGAAGGCACCACATTCCAGCCGTTGCAGCAGAATATGCGCTGAAGAAGAACGTCAAAGGTATTGATTCAATCACGTGGACATCAAAAGTATTTGACGATTTGTTATCTTCCTCGGATGGCTCCTTCGTGGCTGTCTCGGAGCACTCGAAACATCTTTTGCAAACATTAGACCGGTTGGCAAGACGCATGAAAGAGATGAAAGACGTCCCGCTAAAAGTGTATAATGTTCAACCAATTTCTGCGGCATTTCGTGGATGCGATCCGTTTCCACCCAAGCAACATCCATTAATGTTTGGCATCGGTGCTGGTCTAGGAAAAGACGATGAAGTCATATCGGCTTGTCCACGAACGTTGAACGTTTTAGTGCAATTAGAAGGTTCGGGTCGTTGGCCCGAAGAGGAAGAAGAAATCATAAAAACAAAGCAGCTAATGGCAATTGAAATCGCAGAGAAATTGAAACAATCGTTCGGAACTCCGAACATTGTCTCGAACGATGGAACTGTCGATATATTACACGAAGGTTACGCGTTTCGATTATTTTTGAACGCCTCAAACGGCGGTCCTTTAATTCGAGAAATTGAGGCTGAGCAAGCAATTGTGTCGAAACACGCGATGTTGCTTGCATCAATTTCCTCGAGATTTCCGACGTTTGCAATTGCAGTACAAATTGCCAAGCGGTGGATAGCTTCTCACATGTTCTCTCCGCATGTTCCGGATGAAATTATCGAGTTGTTGGTTGCGAAAGTCTTTTGTCACCCGGGAGGATTGAGTCCACCGAATTCGAGAGAAGTCGCTTTTGCACGATTCTTAGAGCTTCTTTGTACGCATCCTTTTGGCATACTGCCTCTCGTGCTCGATCCCGAAAGTTCAGGAGGACAAACCGGCGAAGACTGCGCCGTTTCAAGAGATGCTATCAAAAGAGCGGAAGATTTACTCCTGCCGTCGGCTATGAAGGATGATGTTGAAGAAGAGGAGGAGAAGGACAGCGATGATGATGATGATGATAATAATAAGGAGAACGGTACAAAAGAAAGGATAATCGAGAAGAAAAAGTTCAAGGGACCGCCTTCGATGGTTATTCTTTCGCCTTACGATCTGACCGGCACGTTCTGGACGCGCGACAGAAATTTAGATGGCGAGAACGTTCCATCCGTAGTCACTTTGAAAAGATTACAAAGTATCGCTGCAAAGGCGCTCAAAACTTTGCAAACATATTTAGAAAACGGAGGAAATATGTTAACCGCAAACAACAATGCGGGAGAAGAAGAAGAGGAAGTCATGTGGGAAAAACTATTCCGGCCGAACGTGGGTGCATTTGACGGCGTACTTCTCTTTCGTAAATCGGTCTTGCCGTTTCCAGATGAAGCGTTGTTCACGCAAGCAAAGATGAGAAAAGTTTTGAAACGCGCATTCAAAACAAATCTATCCACCGCCGCAGATGATGAAGAAGAAGAGGACGAAGAAGAGGACGAAGATTTCATCCTTCACGAAAAGAAAAAGAAGCGTCGGAAAGAGTTATCGCTGACGAAACTTCCAAAGCGTCTTATGCAACTCGGTCCGGAAAAGGCTCGCGAAGCGTTGTTGGTTGGTTTTGATCCAATCAAAGCGTTTTTGGACGATTCGGAGAAACGGTGCGGCAACACCGCGTTATTCTTCCACGATAAGTACGGCGGTTCTTTCGTTGCGGTTGCGGTAAAACCAGAAACACTGCGCATCCATCGGGATGTGGTGAAGTTGCTTGAAAACGACAGCTTCGTGTTTGCTTCTTCTTCTTCTTCGCAACGAGTGCCGACGAAAGATGCCATCTTAGAAGAGTTGGCGACGATTCCTGGTGATGGCATCGTAGATGGATTGATGAAAGATAGAAGATAGTGGCCGTGTAAAAGTCGAAAATGTGCATCACTCTAACCCTCGCTTTTGTATTCGTATTCGTTTATTTTCTTTGTTTCTCTGATATCTCTCTAACATCTAATTCAAGACGAAAAAAGCTCCACTTGTGCGCCGGGAGGCGCATGATTCTTCCGATAAAACAGCGTTTTATCTTTATGATGAATTGGTTAAATCGCCCTAAGAACATATCTTGACGGGTTGTTCGCATAATGGCGTCTCGACGGTTGGCCCCTTCCCATACCTTGTTAAACATGGAACCGAAACCTGCCTCTGACCCCCTCCCTTCCACTTCCCTCGTTTTCTCTTTCTTCTTCTTGAAAGATGATTCCGGGCTTTTTTTAGTGGGGAGGGAGAGAAGGATGTAAACCTGTTTGTTCATCGGAAGAATCATCTGCGCTTCCCTCCGCTCCAAAATCTCCTTTAAGTATTAGTTCTTTCTCTTCAATCTATTTCCCCCTTTTTTTTCGCTAAGAATACGTGTGCGTGCGCATACATATTCTTCGCGAAAGAAAAGAGAGAGAGAGAGACATTGCATCGTTCTCCGCCGTCACAGCACCCAAAAAAAAACACCCAAAAACCACCTTTTTCCTCTCTCTCGCCTAAAATTTCACTCTTCTCGTTTTGTTTCCTCCTCGTTCTCTTCATTTAATAATTAATTACGCACGCACTTCACACGCACTTCACGGGCGACAGAGAAGAATAAGAAGAAAATGGCTTCCTCCTTCGCATCACCCTCGGGGTTCGTATCGTCTAAAAGTTCTGCGTCCTCCACTCCACGTCTGCGCATTAGCACACGTTCGAGACGTAGTAAAAGTGGAAATGTCAAAGTCGTGGCGGCGAATTTTACGAGCAAAAAAGCTTCCTCCTCTTCTTCCTCTCCGTCGTCGGGAAAGAAACAGCAGCAGCAAGAACAACACACACAGAAAGGAGAAGTGGTGAAGTTTTCATCGTCCTCGAAAGGCAGAAGAGGAGGCTTGGATGTCGAGAGCAAAAGAACTTCCCCGAGTAAAGACCAACCGCATTTATACTTTGACGAGGCGGTAATAATCGTCTCTGGAGGAAAAGGAGGCGACGGCGAAACGTTCAAGAAAGCAAAACCGAAAGTTGTGAAGAACTCAAAATTCAAACGCGGAACGCAACAGGCGAAATTTATAGAACTTCCATCGGCAGAACCTGCGGATGGTGGGATTGGAGGGTCCATATATATCGTGTGCGATCGATTTACGGATTCGTTGTTGCACTTGCACGAGCGGAAAGAGTGGCGAGCGAAACGCGGGTACCACGGGGGAGCAGCTGAATACGCGAAGCCAGGGAGAGAACGACACAGAGTCGCGCCGGAAATGGAACCACTGTGCATCAAAGTGCCACCGGGAACCGTGATACGAAAGAAACGGAGTGGGGAGTTGATTGCGGATTTGACGCAACCGGGAGAAAGAGTTTTGATAGCGAGAGGTGGGAACGGAGGTTTAGCAGCCAGACGAGCAGAAAAGGTTGCGGGAAGCGAAAGCATGGGTTTAGGAGGAAGAACAAAGAAAGAAGGATACGCGGATGATTTCGAAATATCGACGGTTGAAGTTGAATCAAAGGCGTGGGAGGCGACGAAAGGTGAAGACGGGGAGACTATGCAAATCGAGTTGTTGATGCGAGTGGTCGCGGATATAGGATTGGTAGGTCTTCCAAACGCGGGAAAATCGTCAATCTTAAAAGCAATCACGAAAGCATCGCCAGAGATTGCTAATTATCCGTTCACGACGTTGATGCCGAATCTTGGCGTCGTCAACACGCAGAAAGACGAAGAGGATGAGCTTGAAAAACTTTTAAAAATGGCTGATAACGGAGAGTTGTTGGAATCGAGCGATGCAAAAATTAAAAGTCAAACGCCAACGATTGCTGATTTGCCCGGTTTAATAGCCGGCGCGCACAAAGGAAAAGGATTAGGACGTGCATTTCTCAGACACTTAAGGAGAACGAACGCGATGGTGTGCGTCGTCGATGCGAGTTCGCAAGATCCTGCGGGAGACTATGCCACCGTGCGAGAGGAACTTCGTTTGTATAATCCAGAGTATGTCATACGACCGCACGTTTTGTGTTTCAACAAATGTGACGTCGAATGGGCGAAATTGCGCGTTCCTGAGCTCATTGAAAGCGTGGAAAGTATGGACGAAGAAAGAGTTGGAAGTAAACCGGTGAAAATATTGGCCACTTCGGCCGTAGACGGGACAGGCATGGAAGAGTTAGCGAAAGAATTAGCCAAGTTAATGCCAAAGTCGTAGCGGCCGGAAGCACGAGTTATGTGTGTATGCATAGATAGTATAATTTAGAAGAACCACTTGTTGTTGTACATGTAAGTATTATACGCTTTTTATTGAATCTTACTACGTTTTTACATATCGAAAAGTCTACATTCCACAAAGGCTTCCTGCCTATTCACGTTGTACCACCCGACTAATCTCGCCGTGCCTAACGCCGGTGGCAAAGGACAGTCTACGCCATAAATAATCTCTGGGTTTTTCAATTCTTTGCTCGCTTCATCTCTGCACTCTTGCAAAGACTTGCGTTCGGTCAATTTCTTCGCGCCTACGCGCAACGCATTCAGCGTATCTCCCCCAGAGGCGCGGATTTCTCCTTTGAACGTGATCGGTCCCAAAATTTGTTGACACAAAGATACCGTCACAGACGATGGATCGGGAACTAAAAGACCGTCCATGGTTAAAAACTTTTGCGCCCGAGTTGCAATTCTCTTTCCAACGTTGTCTTGTGCGTTTTCCTTTGAATTTTTATCGAAATTCTCGGGAATCATGTATCCAAAATTTGAGTCTCGCAATGCCAGTGCGTTTGGTTGTTCTTGGCGCGCTCCTACATCAACTCGCACGTCTATACTCGTTAAATCTAAGATGGCTCTTGAAAATGAACCGATTTGAAAGTGCATCGATGCGCTAAGAAAATTATGCAACTCGCATTTCAGCGGCGGAAGGGCGTTACTTGCGTTATCGAGCGCGGAATTCGTCGAGGCGTCCACGGTTCGATCGTTATAAAAATCGTCGTCATCATCGTCGTCGTCATCTTCGGTCGATAATATGGAGTCGTCTATGGTTCTATTCATAGACGTATCGCCTTTGCCCTGTTTCTTTCTCATGCGTCTTCGCGACCTTGACGATGATCTTCCGATGATGTGTCTCCCATCTAAATTCCATCGTCCAATGACCCCCGCTATAAATCCAAACGTTAAGTTTGGCATTTGCGGCAACGCGGAATAACTACTCGCTGTCGTTGTCGCCAAGCTGTTGCCCGATTTTTTCTTTCTCCGACGCTTTCCTTTCCAAACCATTACTTGCTCTTCTACAGAAACACCCGCCCGCGCTTCTCGTCTTGGCGGTTTCTGAAATTTTTTAGCGCGAGACGAAGACGACGACGTCGTCCCAGCTCCTTTGTTTTTAACCACCTTTGCTTCAAAGTTTGGTAAATGCTTATCTAAAATCTGGCTAACACCCGCTTTATAATGCACCTGTCGACGTCCGCGAGAACTTATCGAGGCTTGTGCGACTGTTGGTCCATCGATGTAACCATCATCGACTTGATACTTTTCTCCAGAACTCAAGTCGCAACTCATCGTGTGCCCGGGTAAAATTTTACTCGTCAACGTAATCCTACAGCTCGTCGGCGCTCTATTCGCTCGCTCCGCGTCTCTTTCTTCCTCCGTTCTTCTTTCCATGCTTCCATCTAAAATGGAGTAAATTTTGGATAAGTCTGAATTATTGTTCGTGTTCCCTGCGCTATTTTTACGATTTGTTTTACCCGACAAAATGTTCTCATCCGCGCTCGCCGGTAAAATAAACTTTCGCACCAACCTCGTCAAAGACTTCATCTCTACCACCCCTTTCAACGTCGTCTTTTCAAAAACGCCAACACGAACCTTCGCGCCTAACCCGTACATGCTCGGTAACATCATCGCTCGATGTGGTTTCCCGTCTACCGTTTCTCTCGTGTTCCACATCCTCTGCGCGCGAATGCGTAGCGTCGCGGTTGACCACCACTCGTTACCTCCAAACTGCGTGACCACTCGATCCAACACGAACCCTCCTTCGTTTTTGATGTACGACGGTAACGCGGGGAGATTCAAGAACCGTTGCAGCATGTGCACTTGTTGCGATCGTGCCAATCCCGAGGGCATTTGAAACGAAAACGGTGTGGACGTTTGCGACGGATGTTGTCGAACGGTGCCTTCAATAGTCGTCGACGAGGACACGTCTTGTGAAAAGAACGATTTGTGCAAAGACGTCTTCAACGGATGTAAAGACGCCGCGCGCATTCCTTTGTTCGTCGCTGCTTTCAATGGTGTCGACGACGTTCTTTTCTTCTTGTTGTTGTTCAACATAAATCGACCACCGAACGGAGAACGCGAGGGGCGAGAGGTGGTGGTGGTCGCAGCAGTTGTTGGTTTTGTCGTCGATGATGATGATGATGATGATGTTGGAGTCGAATTTTGCGAAGAAGAGGACGAAGTTGATGAGGATGCGCTCATGATGATGATTCAAAGTTTCTCTTCTTCGCTTCTCTGATTGAATGCGGCAGATCGGAAACGACGACGATCGAAAGAGAAAGAACAAGGACGCCTCCACCGCCTCTTCTTCCGTGGTGATCTGCGTGTTGTTTTGATATACCTCTCAAGAGAATTCTTTCAAAACTCTTCTTTGTAACAACTTTTTTTCTCTCTCGTCGGACAGTCGGATGTTTTTTGTTTTCGAAAAATTTTACTTGATTTTTGGGGTTCAGACAGAGAGAAGAAGAAGAAGAAGAAGTTAAAGAAGAGGAGAGTCGTCATTAAATTGTTTTTTACGGAGAACACGCATATGATCAAACACACTTTCTTATTTCTTTCTTTCTAGAGATCACCACATAAAGAGAAGACGTAATAAAGTGCATGCCGCAAGAAAACAACATCTCTCGTCATCATCATCATCGGAAAAAGACAACAACGTTCGGTCGTCTTTCTTTGATACAGAAGTCGTCGAGAGATTAAAAAAATTCTTCTTCTTTCTTCCGAGGTCTTCTGTTTCGCCGATTTTTGAATGATCAACAGAAGACGACTTCGACAGACAGAAGAAGAAGAAGAAGAAGATATAAATTATTATCATCATCATCATCACAGATATCCTCTGTTGTTCATCAAGAGAGAGTACTTCATTTCACCAACCGTATTTGTTGTGAATAAATAAACGACAAAATGGCGCTCGTCAACATCGGTGCGTCGAACGCATCGGACCAGTTTTATAGGTACAAGATGCCTGCGGTCGTGTCAAGAATCGAAGGGCGTGGGAACGGGATTAAAACCAACGTCGTAAACTTGGTGGACGTCGCAAAGGCGTTGGCGAGGCCACCGACGTACGTTTTGAAATGGTTTGGCTTTGAGTTAGGGGCGTTGACAAAGTACGAAGAGAAGGATGGGAAGTGTATCGTAAACGGCGCGCACGACGCGAAAGTACTCGCGGAACATTTGGAAGTGTTCATCAAGAAGTTTGTGCAGTGCTTCTCGTGTGGAAATCCAGAGACTGTGTTTTCTATCGATAAGAGAACGGAGTTGATCACGATGAAGTGCAAAGCGTGTGGGCACGTGTCCGAATGCGATCCGAGACACAAGCTGTGCAACTACATCGTCAAAAATCCGCCGCCAAAGGACAAATCGAAGGAGAAAAAAGATAAGCAGTTGAGACGTGCTGAACAAGAACGCGAAAATGAAGGTGCAGAGTTGGATGCGGCAGAGGAGAAAAGAAAGAAGAAAGAGGAGAAGAGGTTAAAGAAACTTGCCGAACAGAGCAGTCAAAACGAATCTTCGGACAAGGAGAAGAAAAAGAAGAAGAAAAAGTCCAAGGGAGATGACGACGACGGCGACGTCGAGTGGGCGACAGATACCTCCGCGGCTGCTGCAAAAGCTAGAGCGGAAGAACAGCTCACGGGTAACGCTGCTGAAATGGTTACGGTGTCCAAGGAATTGAAGACGCAATTGTCGCTAACAGAAACGAAAGAAGAAGAGGAAGAGGATGAGGAGTCGGAATCTGAATCTGAAGAAGAAGACGAGCGAATCACGAAACTTCGCGCGTACGCGGCGAAAGTAAACGACGTCGATCAAACTTTAGAGTTTTTGAACAACAAATTAGGAGTCGGTTCGGACGAATTGAAGGTTTACTTTTTGATCGAAGCGATTTTGGACGACGAAAAACCGGTGCCGCTGCAACTCAAGAAGAAGAAAGCGTTTATCTCCAAGTTTGTCGGCGACGACGAGAAGAAACAAAGAGGTTTATTGAACGCCTTCGAGTTATACGCCACAGAAACTAACACTGACGCGTACAAGATCTTTGCTGCTGTTTTGAACGCTTTATATGAGCTCGATTTGTGCGAAGAGAAGTACATCCGCGAGTGGTTTGAAGAACTTCGCTCGGCCAAAAAGTTTGGCGTCGACGAGAAAACTGCCAAGGCTGTTCGAAAGCAAGCGGCAAGTTTCATCGAGTTCTTGGACGAAGAATCTGACGATGACGACGACGACGACGACGATTCGGGCGATGATGATTCCGAATAAACGTGCATCGGCGGTTACCTGCGAAGAAGCACTCGCGTGCAAAAGTGCGCGGATATTGATACGGAATTCACGAGAAGGAGAGGAAAAGAGAAACTGAAATAATACATACCCATCACCTAACCCTTTTCTTTATAATATTGAGAGAAACACACAGAATGATGAATCATTACGCAGCGTCACTTTACTCTAAATTCATGCGCCAGTCGCGTATGTTGCAAAAGTGAACACATCGACGTGTCCACAAGGCGACACAATAAATCCACACACTGCATGTTTCTTCGCCACTGCGTGCACAAAGCCTCGGGTTCTCGATTTCAAGCAGTAAACACGACGAATCGAATCTTCTGCATCTCGAATTCCCACTGTCATCATCACTCCAGTTTAACAAAGAATACGTTCCGCTCCGTCGCGTCTTCTTCTTCTTCTAAAAAACTACTCAATCCTCGACGAGAGATGACGACGACAACGAGAACCGCGACCTCCGCAGCGGCAACAACGATAACGCCGACGAAAGACGATACAAAGAATGAGAAAAGGAAAATCCGAGGGTTAATTTTCGATATGGATGGGACGTTAACCGTTCCGAATTTGGATTTTAACGAGATGATGCGTCGACTCGGGTGCAAAACGAACAATATCTTAAAAGAAGTGGACGAGTTTGACGAGGAGAGGAGGAAGAGATCGTACGAAATTATCGCCGAGATGGAAGTAGAAGCGCTAAAATCTATGAAAGCGATGCCTGGGGCCGTTAAGTTAGCAAAGTTACTGGACGGAATGAACGTTCCAAGAGGCTTGGTGACACGGAATGTGAAGACGTCTGTGGACCATTTTCATAACGTGGCCTGGAAAGATGGCGAGACAGATACTTTAATGAAAGCATTTCACCCGGTGTGTTCGCGAGAATTCACGCCGTATAAACCGGCTCCGGACTCGCTGTTGCACATATGCAAAGTGTGGGGCGTCGACCCATCGGAGGTCATGATGGTGGGTGATTCGCCGAAAGATGATGTAGTCGCGGGAAATCGAGCCGGTTGCGTGACGGTTTTAATCGATGTCGAGGATACGAATAGAAGTTATGATATAGATGCATTGGAAGGCGAACACATTCCGCACTTTATCGTTCCTAGAATTGAAGAGATTTCGCATTTGCTTGAGTTTCATTTTGAGGTTATCGGGGACGGAGTTGGTGAAACTAATCGGTAAATGTCAGTTACTTTATGTTTTATTCTACGAGGTAAGAGGCGTGTTGGTAATGCGATTTGTAATTGTTAAAAATAATTATTTATGAACTTTTGCTAAATTGCGTCATCAATTCTTGTTGCGTCCCGGCGTCGACGGCCGAGTGCGAGGAATACTCCATGGTAAATTCGCCCTTACCTTGAGTCATCGATCGTAGCTCGGTCGAGTAGCCAAACATCTTACTCAAAGGTAACAACGCCGTAACGCAGACATCGTCGTTCTCGCCGACTGAATCTAAAATCGTGCCTTTTCTCTGATTAATGTTGCCGATGACCGTACCTTGAAACTCGTTCGGAACTGTCACGTCTACTTTCATTATTGGTTCTAATATTTTCGGTCCCGCGTTTTTAAACGCGACTTTGAAAGCGTTTAAAGCGGCAATTTTAAACGCCAATTCTGAACTATCGACGGCGTGCGAAGCGCCGTCCGTAAGGACAATTCTTAAACCTTGAACGGGATATCCGATCAAACCACCGCCGTTGGCGGCTTCTTTGAAACCTTTCTCGACCCCTACGATATATCCTGGTGCAATAGCGTTTCCTACGATACCGTTTTCAAAAATAACATCCGTCGATCTGGTCTCTTCGTCAGCTTGAACAATCGGCTCGATGTATCCAACAACTCTACCGTACTGACCGGACCCTCCAGATTGCTTCTTGTGTAAATAATCAAACTCTGCTTTTTGGGTAATCGCTTCCCGGTAATTCACTCTCGGGTTCCCAACCTCGACGTCGACTTTGTATTCTCTTTTCATTCTTTCAACGTAGATGTCGAGGTGTAGTTCACCCATACCAGATATAATAGTTTGCGCACTTTCTTCATCCTGGTGAACTTTGAACGTAGGATCTTCGCGTTGAAAACGAGACAAAGCTTTTGAGAAGTTTGACGAATCAGTTCTCGATTTTGGTGCGACTGCGTATGACATGACCGGTTCTGGCACTCGCATGGAGGTCATAGCATAATTAATAGTTCCATCCGTAAATGAATCTCCAGATTGACAATCGACGCCGAAGAGCGCGACAATTTCTCCTGATTGAGATTCCTTTACGTCTTCCATTTCGTCCGAATGCATGCGTACTAATCGAGGCACCTTCAATTTCTTCCCTGTTCGAGTGTTGACAATTGTCATACCTTTTGTAATTGTGCCTTGATATATGCGCAAATACGTGAGCTGACCAAATCTACCTTCTTCCAACTTAAATGCCAATCCAACTAACGGAGCTTTTGGGTCAGAAACTGTCTTCACAGGCTCTTCGTCTTTATTCAAATCCAAAGCGATGTTTTCTACTTCGTGCGGCGCCGGGAGATAATCCACCACGCCATCTAACAAAAGCTGAACGCCTCTATTTTTATACGCCGAGCCCATGAAAACTGGGGCAAACTGATTCGAAACCACGCTCCGTCGAATTGCCTCTTTCAACTGCTCGACCGTCGGTTCTTCTTCCATGAGAAAAATCTCTGCTAAATCGTCATCTACGCCCGAGACAGTTTCAATTAACTCTTTTCGCTTTTCATTCGCTAAATCTTTTAAATCGCTCGGTATCTCATCGCTCACTTTAATGTCATTTCCGTGTTGTCCATGAAACGTAATCGCTTTCATGGTGACTAAATCCACGACCCCGTCATGCTTCTCTTCCAACCCGATCGGGATTTGCACTGCGGCACAATTCAATCGCAATTTATCCTTCACCTGTTTCAACACTTTCCACGGATCCGCGCCGACCCGATCGCATTTGTTGATAAAGCATAATCTCGGCACGTTATATCTTCGCATTTGTCTATCTACGGTAATACTTTGCGACTGCACTCCACCGACTGAACACAAAACCAACACCGCTCCGTCCAACACTCTCAGCGCGCGTTCGACTTCGATGGTAAAATCAACGTGACCTGGCGTATCGATAATGTTGATCGATGAATCCTTCCACGTTGTGTAAGTCGCCGCAGATTGGATCGTAATGCCTTTCTCTCTTTCAAGTTCCATGGAATCCATTTTCGCCCCGACGCCGTCTTTCCCTCGCACTTCGTGTATTTCGTTTATCCGTCCGGTGTAAAACAAAATCCGCTCGGTTAAGGTTGTTTTCCCAGAGTCAATGTGTGCGCCTGTTTTGCGTGAAAACGGTGATTATAGTTAGAGATGAATACGCGCACGTGTATACGGAGAGGGAGTGATACCGTGCGTGTCGCGCGAGTTATAGGAAAGAGGAGAAAAGTCGAAGCGTCGTCGTATCTCGCACCCGCGACGGCCGCCAGCTCTCTCTTTACTGAGAGAGAATATCTAAGAATCGATATCGATCGAACAGAAACGAACAGAGGACGACGAAGACGAGACCAGATAAAATGAACGACAAAGCAAAGAACTTACTGATGCCTATATTTCTCGCGCGCTTTCGTTCCTCCGATACATCGCTCGCGTAGTGTCTGCTCCTTCCCACTTTTCGAAGATGATGATGATGATGATGATGATGATGATGATGATGATGGTTTTGATGATGATGATGATGAGAAAGACTCGAGCTGCTGCTGTTACTCCCAGCAGCTCCGAGATAAATAAGAGCCGAAGAATCAATGGCAGTAGTAGTCGCGTTCCGCGACGCAAAACTCCTTCTGTTTTGCAACAGCAGAGTCGTCCACCCTCGTCGGCTCCTCATTGTTATTCTATGTGCGTATGATTTTATTAGGTGATTTTCCCAGAGACTTTCGAGAAGGTGTTTTGAAACATTTTCATATGATCATCATTTCTTCACGCAACGACCTCACTCATATCACCACACGCTCTCTGTTGTAAATAGCACGTAATACTAATAATAATATATGTCCTTACTCCAACGAGCGTTCTTCTCCAAAGAAGCGGTGATAAGTTGGACGATCGCAGGTGCCGGAGCGTACTTTCTTTACTCGCAACAACAGACGAAAACACCTTTGGAAACGAAATACGAGAAATACGGACAAGAGTTGATGCGAGGAGAAAAGTACACGAAGTTTTTAAAGGAACACGAGAAGCAGAAGAAGGAGAGGAGCAAAAAAAGAAGAGGTTGGTTCTTTACCAAGAGCGAGTAGAGAAAAGAGAGAGAGAGAGCATCGATTTATTTGACGACGACGACCCGAGAGCGCGTTTGAAAAGAGAAAGAATTTCACCTAGCTAGAGAAGAGACGACGAATATGGTTGCCTCTTTGACAGAGAAAAACAACAACAACAACAACAAGAGCTTAAAGCCGACGATTTCACGCGCGTTTCGCATAGCAAAACTATATTACGGAAAGCATTCGACGAGGAAGAAAACGGCTCGATTGCTGGCGTTGACGTGCGTCTTGGCGTGCGCGTTGACTACTGGTCTCTCTGTCGTGTTTTCATACGCTCAAAGAGACATGTCTACTGCGCTCTCGAATAAAGATCAAGACGGTTTTTATAACGCTATTCAGAGATATATTTATGTTGTCGTGATTGCCGCTCCTTTGTTCGCGTTGTACGATTACGTGAAGTCTTTGAGCGCTTTGCATTGGCGCAAATATATGACGGAGAAGATGATGACGATGTATTGCGAACACGACAACTATTACTCGTTAAAGTTCAATAACAGCGTGATAGCCACAGCGAATCAGAATAATGAAGGATCAGGTGATGTTCAAAAAGAAGCTACGGTTACTACTTTAGACAATCCAGATCAAAGAATTGGTGAAGACGTTCGCGGTTTCGTTCATTCGATGACGACGTTGACGTTAGCAATCGTGCATAAAATTTTCAGCATGAGCGCCTTCTTCGCCGTTTTATACCAGATCTCACCGAAACTCTTATTCTTTTGCTTTGCGTATTCTATGATTGGAACCTACGTGACGACGGCAGTGTTTGGGGGTAAATTGATGCATTTGCACTTCGAGATCTTAAAGAAAGAAGCAAACATGCGTTTTTTTCTCGTCAGATTACGGGAGCATGCGGAGTCCATCGCTTTGTATAGAGGAGCGAAGAGAGAACTGAAAACATTATTACGAACACTTCAACAAGTGATTAAAATTCAAAAGGAAAAGATTGTTTGGAATAGACATTTAGATTTGTTCACAAACGCGTACGAGTTTGCGACGTTTTGTCTTCCTTACTTGATCATAGCCCCGCTGTATTTCAAAGGTGAAGTAGAATTTGGTGTCGTAACGCAGAGTTCGTACGCATTCCGAACGATTCAAAATGCTTTGAATATTATCGTGAATCGACTGGATCAACTTAGCGGTTTAGCTGCAGAGTCCGAACGGATCGAGCATTTTCTGATATTATTAGAACGGCATGAACGGGACGCGGAAGAAAAGAATGGAGAAAAGAGCAACGTCATCGAGCGGAGTTTTCTCGATGACAGTAGAGAGGCGTCGAACCTTTTGCTATCGTTGCAAAACGTTTCAGTCTCCACTCCATCGAGAGAAATGAATCGAGGGCAACTTTTGTGGACGAATTTAAACGTCGACATTGTGCGAAATGAAAGCGTTGTGATTACCGGTCCCTCGGGATGTGGCAAAAGCTCTTTACTTCGCGTTTTAGCCGGACTTTGGAAAAACGGATCTGGAAAAATTCTCGTTTCCCGTTTCTCTTCGTTCTTTTTCCTTCCGCAAGTGCCTTTTATGCCGGTTGGAAGTCTACGAAGTCAGCTCACGTTTCCAAAAGGCGTTCTCGACGTCGATGAGAACGAAGAGGACGACAATGCAAATGCGCTATCGAAGAATAGGATGAAAATAAACGATGCGCTCGTGGAAGAAAATGCGCATTTGCAAAATTTGCTAGATTCTGTAGGTTTAGGTGATCTCGCTTCGCGAATGGGAGATACTTTTGACGACGATTCCATCGAATGGACGGATGTTCTCAGCGTAGGTGAGCAGCAAAGAATAGCGTTTGCACGATTATTATACCAGAAGCCCAAACCTACGATTGTTTTCTTGGACGAAGCGACGTCCGCTTTGGACGAAGTAAGCGAGAAAAAGATGTACGAGTTATTAGCGGCAGAGAAGTACACGGTCGTATCCGTCGGCCACAGATCTTCGCTCATGCAATTTCACTCGCAGCGACTTCGTTTCGTTTCTGGAGACGAGAAGAAATCACAAGAAGAAACGCATTCGCATCGCATCGGCAAGTTTATTTTAGAAGATATTTAGATTTTACTAGTGAGATAAAGTTCCCTTATGTGTGTGCGCTTGTACTTGTTATCATACAAAAGTGAGTGCGTCGCCTATTCGAATCGATCCACCTTTTATACAACTCGCATATAGTCCGAAATAACTGCCTTTGTCACTCAATTTAATTTTCTCGCGCCCAAAAATGGACCCTTCGACGTCCGGAAAATGAGTTCTAATTTGTACATCCGGTTGTATGACTTCGTCAACTTCTCCGCGATTATTCGCAACTACTCTGGTAGAAGGACATCTGATAGTAGGCTCGTTTATATTCAGGACTACGTCGCCAATTCGTACTTTCTTTCCACACCAATCGAATTCTTTCCACGGGTCACCCCCAGAAGTTGTATCATCGACAATTATATTCGCCCTGAACCGCATCATAAACTCTTCTAGACTACTATCGCTATTACTGCTATCGCTACTCACTTTGATGCTCTCGTACACTTCTCTGGCCGTTGACTTTGTGATTATGTGTAGAACGTGTTCCTTAACTTTTCCGCCCACATTTGCAAAGCTAATACCGTCCGCGAAGACGAGTTTCGGTATTCCGTTTTGCGTATTTGCAGTTTCTAAACGTTCCGCGAAAAACGTTTCGATGACCAATCTCTCCTTCTCGTCGTCCAAATTTAAACATCGTGCAACTACTGTCTTCGTCTTCGCTTCGATGATCGATAACTGTCGTCGTCGACTCGTGTTAATATTTCCATCTTCGTTATTATTTTTTTTCCTTTCGGTGTTGCTAAATTCCTCTTCCGTAAGAACGCATTCGTATTTCCCTAGTTGAGGATCGGTTATCAGTTGGTGAAACAGATGCTTATTCGAATGATGTTGCGGATCTTTCCCCTCACCGGTTTGCAAAACGATATCTGCGTTCTCTTTCGTCGATTTCTCTTCCATCCATTTGTTCGCTCGAATCGTTTCCGCTCGCAAAAGTGCCAAGCAGCGGTCGTTAGGTATTGACGCAAAAGGCGTGAGGGATGTTCGCGCGAGCTTTTGTCCATTTGCTCCTTTCAGTGGGTATGTGTAAATGTGAGACACGGTTCCGAGAATAGACGACGGAGATGACATATTTTTCTGACTCTCTCTGTCTGTCGCTCTCGAAACTGCGGGGATGATGGATGAATGATATGTGTATATAGTACTGAGCGTACAAAAAGTAAAGATTGAGTTCTGAAGGTGTGTTGTGACTGGAATCACAGAAGCGTTTCATTTACTACTAATACATGGTATACATTCAACTTTAATAAGCTACCAGTTTACTTTCTCGATAGTATATGACGCGCTCGTTACCCCTAATCCTTCTGGAATATCCGCTCCAATTCTCACGTGTTCTAAAGCACCGCTAAGATTTGCTATGGACGCGTTTGTCTCGAATTGCCTCGTCGCAAGTTCTCTCAATCGTTCCATCTTTTCAATCGCGCGAGCATTTCCTGAGAACGCCGGTAATCGGACATCCAATAACGCCGAAGACCACTCAATGGATTGTTCTAACGACGGGAATGTACCTTTGTACTTCTTCGCAAAGTCAAAATTAACTTCGTCGTCAGGGTCCAATCTAGAGCTCTCTTCGTCGTTTTTGGCGTCGTCGGCGTTCTCTTCGTCCGCCGAGTCTTTCTTAGCATTGAATTCACCCTTGAGCGTTATCACGTGAAATTCTACCCAATCGACAAGGAAGGATAGAAATTCTACCGCATCTTCGTTGGATAAATTTTTCAGCGTCATCGAAGAGTCTTCGCGATGGAACATCGATCGAGCAACGATCGTGTGCATGGGCTGCGCCCAGGCTCCGAAATTCTCCACCGCAAACGTCCAAATTCTACAATCGTCCAAAGCCGCGCGCAGCTCGAGCTCTTCGTAAAACTGTTGCTGCTTTGACGTGCCTTTTTTCTTACGTCCGTCCCTTTTGTCTCGAGCGAGTTTCTCACACAACTTGACCTTTCTGAATGCAGACTTTCTATTTTTATCGTGCAACGCGTGGAAATTGAGAACGGGCGAAGATGTATTATTTTTCTTCGCACTCATGCACGCATCTACGATGCGTCGCAAATCTTCTGGATTCACCCACCAAGCAAAGATGCAGACGTTGACAGCATCAATCAATCTATCGTCTTCTAAAAGCTTTTCAATGAGACCTATACTGCTCATGGCGCCGCCTAAGAGTAAACCTCTGGAAAAAGCCTCAGATAAATAATCCCATTTCTTCAAAGTCCAAGCCGCTTTGATGGCAGCGTCTACGCAGTGCGGTGCGATGACAGCGCCTGTGCGAATATTGTTTGATGTTGGATCGTTCATACCGTAATACACGGCGTTTTTAATTTTATCTACTTTCTCTTCGCTATTGTCAGAGTCGTAATCGTCCGTATCGTCGTAATCAGAACCGCCAGAATCTCCGTTCCCTTCAAGTTTCTTAGTCTTCTTAGACGAAGCAGCAGCAGAGGCACCGCCACCTTGTCCTGTCCTTTTCAATCGTAAAGCTTCTTTAGTTTTCTGCTCGTTCTCATCGATCCATTTTATGGCCTCTTTCACGTGTTTATTCGCGAAAATCTCCAAACTTCTCAGCATTTGCTTTTCAGTTCCAGATTCTAACGTGGCGATGAAATCTTCCGCCACTTTTTCTTGTTTCCGCATTTTGTCTTGGTCCCAAAGCATGTTAATGTCGTTGCAAGCGCCTTCAAAATTCCTCTCTGGTGGGAGATCTTTCCAAATCGGTACGGTGATTGCTTTGCATTGCGGTTTAGTCGCAGCTTCAAACCCGCTCGTACTAAAAGCTCGTTCTGCCGCTTCCGCTTTCTTATTTCTCGCTTTTCCAAAAACATCTTTTTGTAACGCCGCCATACACTCCCGCAGACAAAGCTCCTCGAGTTCTAAACTCACAGAGTATATTCTATCGCTCAAAGAGACGTACAGGTCGCCACCAAACGCAGTTAAAGAAACTACCGACGTCGTTTCCGAATCTGGTATTTCAATGAAGCTATGAATGACGCCGTAAAGCTTATCGATGATTGCCACGGCAACGTTGTTATTAGCAGAGTTCTTTCCCTCGCTTTTGATTTTTGCAGCTAAGGCATAGTATCCTCCGCCAATGCTAATATAGTCAAACAATAATCCATCGCTTTCTTGTGTCACCGCGACTTTCTTTTTTGTCGTTTTCTTTCTGGACGCTTCTTCTTCTTCTTCTTCTTCTTCTCGCTTTATTTGTAAGCCGTCGAAAACGCGTTCTCGAACGAGAGTTCCATCCCCAAGATCATGCGAGGTCCAAACGCCATTCGACCACAAAAGACTAAAATGTTCATCATCGAACGATACTTTGACTACTTTACTACTCTTCATGGTGCTAATCTCAGCCATAGCGTCGCTTTCATCCAAATTAACTCTCACCGCTTTCTCCTTGGAAACGCGTTCCATAAGCTTCCGTCCGGAAAGCAGAGTTTGATCGACGATATTTTCCTCTCCTAATTGATCTTCTTGCACGTCTAGTTCTTTCACTCTATATCTCAATACTTCTCTCTTGACGACTTCTTCTCCCATCATCGACGCCAAAACGACGATAACGTCGTCGCTCTCTGCGTTCCCGTTCGCCGCTTCGACCGCGACACTCCTCTTAACTGTTTCGCTCTTCTTGTTTTTTGTTCTCGTTCTTGTTGTTGTTTCTTCTTCTTCTTCTTCTTCTTCTTCTTCTTCTTCTTCTTCATCGTCGTCGACATCTTTCGCCTCTACGGTCCCGACGATAGCACCGTCGCTATCGACGACGTGTAAATCGCCTTTTTCTCCGTCGACAACGACGCACCCGCCGTCAAAGCTCGCAAAAAACTTCGCCGTTTTATTCTCAAAACTCGTTTTCCCACCGGCGGCGGCGTCGTCGATCGAGGCGTGGTAGTTTTCCCGGTCGTCTCGCCAGGACAAAATCGTCGTGACTTGACCACCAGCGCCTCCTCCTCGCTTCTTCGTTGTCGTCGTCTTTGTCGTCGTCTTTGTCGTCGTGCATCCAAAATACGTCCTCGTGATCCCATCGTACACGCACGGGTGCGCGAATTTCACGTTCTCGTCTCGGGACGCTCTCCACGAGCGGAAAAAAGTATTCACCTTTTCGTCGTCGTCGTCGTTTAAAACGTCTTTCAAAGAAGACAAAGATGATGTTTTATGCAACAAGACGCCGTCGTTTTCTGCGGTCACCACGAGCGAGGATTTCCCTCCCAAAGCGCTCCCCACGATGGACGACGACGGCACGTGACACACCACTGTCGTCGTCATTATTATAATGTATAAAAAATGCGTGTGTGATTTGTCTAACGATTGCGATGTTTTTCTCTTTTTCTGCTCTTTTTTTTGTCTCCTTTTTGTCCATCAGTCGTCAGTCTTTTCTCGCTTTTGAAAAAAAAGTATCTCTTTCGCGCCCACAAAACACAAAATTTCTTTTTCTCTCTTTCTTTCTTTTTAGAGAAGGGCGCCAGATTACCAGAGAGAGAGAGAATCGTTCGTCATTTATCATTGTCTCATAAAACACTTTTGACGTTATACACATAATACACTTTAATATGAGTTCCACGCCAAACGTGCCATCAACACCTCCGTCGGATCCGTTCGCACCGAACCCGCCACCAGTTCCCGGGATTTTAATCACAAAGGTTCGTTTTCTTCTGAATCGTTTTTTAAAGAGAGAGAAAGAGAGAGAGACGAATAATCGAAACGTTCTTTTGAGAGAAGATCATCTCTCATCTCACCCGCTGGCTGATTTTTTAAGAAGAGTCTCTTTCTCTTCTTCTTTGTCTTCTTCTTTCGCGCGTGGTGAGTGGTGCGAGGTTTTGAAGCGATGAAACCTACGTCTGATGATGCTGAGTGTTATTACATCATCATCATCATCATCTTCGCGCGTCTCTCGTCGCGTAGTATAAGAGTATTTCTCTCAAAATCTCCCTTTGAAATTGGACCAAAGACGCTGACTTTCTCTTCTTCTCTCTTAAAATAATACTTAAAACAACAGTACACGAACCCGGTCCCGAGTCGAGATGCGGCCTTGCTCTACTTTTTTGCCGCGTTAATCTTCTGCATGACGTTTACATTTTGGGCGTACACCATCTTCAAAGACAAGCAACACAGGAAAAAGATGAAAAAATTAGCCACCACTGAGGCGATCGTCACCGGGAACGTGCACGATTACGACATGTTGCGCATTCCGCCGATTAGAGAGGATGGATTCAGATTAGGAGGGAGCGGGTCGAACTCGATAAATTCTTCGGGTGGGAGTGGATCGAGTCCTCAAGAGGGACGGTCGTCGCAGAGTGATTTAGAAAGTCACCCGACGACTATGGGTAAAAAATCAAAGAGCGGAATCAAATCGAACACGTATTAAAAAACGCACGAGAGGCGGGCGCGCGATTTGAGAAGAGAAACGAGGAAACGGATACACAACGCGAAAAACACATTAATTTAGCACCACGCGAAAGCTTCATCATATTCTAGAGACTTTCATATATATACTTGTATTATTATCACTATCATAACTACTTTAAAAATCTACGAAACTTCTAATAATTTCAATCTTCTTCTTCTTCTTCGGAACCGTACTCTACCGAAGTCAAAGCGTCCTCTAGCCACCCACTCGTTTTCACGCGTTCTAAAACCTCGTCCAACCGCTCGTCGTCCGTAACCATCCACCACCCTAATATGACTTCCAAAGCAGATGCTTGTCTGTAAATATCGTGGCCGCCGCCTTGACTCTTTTTCCCGCGAAGTCGTTTCGGTACGTTTGAATAGTCGGCGTTTCGTCCCCACTTGCAGACGTCCAACTCTTCATCCGTGAGTTGTATTTCGGTAATTTTTCTATACGCGTACGCTTGCGATTCTGCTCTGGCTAACTTTTTCACTTTCGAGTCGTACGTGGACGGTTTGCTCCTCGGCGCGAACAGATAACTTCTGACGAAGAGTTCCCAAACCGAGTCGCCGAGTAAAGCGTAGGAAATGGGCGAAAATTCTCTCGGCGCGCTCGAGGATATATCCGGCGGTGCGGGACGCCAATTGCTGCTCGTTTTTGTCTCCTCGTCGTCTGCTTCTTTCTTTTTCTTCTTTGTTTTCATTTGCGAGAACGCGTCAAAGACGTTTTTGTCGTCTGAATCGTCGGGCATTGATGATGAGGATGCTCCCGTTGAATGCACTCCTCTTCGGTCGTTATGAAAACGCCGCCGACGACGAGAAGAAGAAGACAAAGAAGAAGATACATCACGACGACACAAACAACATCCCCAAAACTCCTCTCCTCCTCCTCTCTTCTTCGTTTTGCCGGCGTAAGCGTAAGCCTGAGCAGCAGCGGCGACTTTTAAAGCGTGCATCGAGAGAGAATGAGAAGAGAAAAGTCGTGTGTCGCAAGGTTGTTTTTCTTTCTGATGTGTTTGCAAATTTAATTGACTTTTTTCTTTTGTCGTTTTTTTGCTCTTCGATTCTTTAAACTCGAACGCAAGTCGACTCTCCTCGATCGACACTGAAAGAAGGTTTCGAGACCGAAAAAGGTGTCTCTCGCCTACCCGCGCGGTCTGTGAGGCCGCACTCTCGTCGGCTGCGCTTGTTGGCCGCCGAATCAGATCATTTTTAAACTCAAGTAAATTATTCAAATATTGTCTCCACACACAACGACAGCAATACTCATCTCACGCGTTCTTGTTGTTCGGGCTGCTCGCGAGCGAGAGTAGAGAGCAGCACACGGGGAGCACGCAGTCGTTTGAGAGCGCAAATATATAATACGTAATAAATGGTGTTGATCTATAAACCGTCCTTCGTCGCGCACGACGGTTCGGCTCCGATTTACTCCATCGACACGCATCCGGATGGCAGTCGATTTGCAACCGCTGGTGGCGACCGAAAAGTGAAAGTCTGGACCACCTCCGCGTTGCTCGACCGGAACAAAGAGAACGATAAGGAGTGTCCAAAACTTCTGGCGACGTTAGCGGACCATTACGGGCCGGTGAATTGCTGCCGGTTTAGCAAAAATGGCCGGTATTTAGCCACCGCTTCCACGGACTCAAACATTTTTCTCTACGAACTCCACGAAGGGAAAGGAAGAACGATGTTTGGGTCGAACGATGAACCGAACGTGGAAAATTGGTCGAACGTTGGGAAATTAAAAGGGCACCAATCGGACGTGATCGATATCGCCTTCTCGCCGGACGATAAGTACTTAGCGTCCGCGTCGTACGATAACTTGGTCAATGTGTGGGACGTGGAGATGAAGCAAATAGTCGCGACGTTGAAAGGCCATCAAAGTTTCGTCAAAGGCGTAGCCTGGGACCCGATCGGTAAGTTTTTAGCCACGCAAGGCGACGATAAATCGGTCATCATATGGCGAGTGGACGATTGGGAAAAAGTGTCCACGATTACGGAACCGTATCGACAATCCGTCGGCGCGACGTTTAGTATGCGTTTGTGTTGGAGTCCAGACGGGAAGGCGGTGACCACGTGTAACTCGTACAAGAAACCGAGCCACACGGCGAGTGTCTTGGAAAGAGGCGAATGGGACTCGAAATTTGATTTCGTAGGGCACAAAGGGCCAGTCGTGTGCGTGAGATTTTCACCCGGATTGTTCAAACAGAAAATTGAAGCGGCGGAAGATTCGAAAGATAACGATAGCGAGGATAAGCCAAAATTGCACACGGTGGTTGCATGTGGAAGTCAAGACACAAAACTTACGATTTGGAGAACGAATCGATCGAGACCGGTGTGCGTGATTAAATCGTGCTTTGAGGAGTCCGTGGTGGATTTGAGTTGGACGCCGAATGGCTTTTCGCTTTTGGCGTGCAGCACGGATGGTACGATGGGCGTCTTTACGTTTGAGGAATCCGAGATTGGATGCACGGTGAACAAAAGCGAATCGGAAGCGTTTTTCCGCGAGACGTACGGGGGCATGGTTGGACAGAAAAAAGTCGCGGTGTTGGAAGATCCCACGCTTTTGAAGTACACCAAGAAGAACATCAACGGCGAGACGACGACAAATGGTGGATTTGATTCGAAAAACGGCACTCCGATGGCACCGAAGCGCATCAGCGCGGTACCAGTTGCAGCACCTGTCATCCAACAAGCACCAATCCGTCAACAACAACAGCAAGAGATCATAGCTTCAGATGGGAGACGAAGAATTACGCCCATGGCGAACGCTCCGGGCACGCAAGTCATCGCGTCGCCGCCCTCCGCAAGGCCACCGCAGCAAATCATCACCAACAATGAAAATCAAGTGCCCAGAAATTTACCCGCTTATACCATGCCGACGACTACTACCGTTGCCGGCGTGAAACGGGTCGCTCCGCAGGAGATGATGCCTGCCGGTAACGCGCCGAAACGGTTGGCGCCTATGCCGGTCGGCGGCGGCGGCGGTCAGCCGCAAAGAATTCAGCCCATTCCGGCGGGTGGTCAACAACAAGCGCCGGCGCGATTGCTTTTAACGCCACCGCCGGCGAGGCAACAAATGACGGTGCAAGTGTCGCAGCAGCAGCAGCAGCAGCAGCAGCAGCAGCAGCAGCAGCAGCAACAGCAACAAGCGCGACCGGCTGTCCAGCAACAAGCAGCGCGTCAAATTATTCCAGTAGCTCCGATTCCGCAAACCGTGCACGCCAAACTAGTCGCCGAAGACGCGATGGTGGCGAACTCATTTGATGACCAAGATAACATTCCGACGGCGCCAGTTGTGCTCGAGTGCAAGAACGATTTTCAGCGGAACGCGAGTGATCTCGTCTGCTCGCGTTCGGGTGAAGAGTTATGGACAGATCGTCTCGATGCGAGATGTTCGCACATCACCGGGAACGCGAGGTACTCGTGCGTCGCGCTCGAAGACGGGTCGCTTCAAATTTATACCGAGACTGGAAGACGGCAGTTACCAACGATTGCGTTGGAAGGTGGGAAAGTATGCTTTATCGCGTGCGTAAATAGTAGTAAAACGAAAGAAGAAGAAGAAGTACAAATTGAAAGTTCGGAGACAAAACTTTTAGTTGTAACCACCGACGCGTCTTTGTACGTGTGGGATTTGGAGAAGGACAACGAAAGGTGCGTTTTGGAGAGTTCCATCGCGAGCATTTGCTTCAATCGTAGAGACGGAGCGCGAATTTCTCGCGTTTCGTTGAGCGAAAAGGGTGTTCCGCTCGTGACGTTATCGAACGGCGTAGCGTACGCGTTCCACAAAAAGTTGAAGGCCTGGGCTAAGGTTGCGGACACCTCCTTTCAAAAATCCGAGTACTTTTCGAGATTACGGTTCGGCTCTACCGACGGTTCGGGCGGTGAAGTGCGAAAGTTGCAAACATCTGCCGCACGATTAGCGATTGGTGCTATGGCTAATTCAATGCGTTCTTTCTCGTCGTTCCAGACGCCAAAGCGCGAATCTGGCCGTCATCTCGAGCAAATATTGCAATCGTGTAAAGTTCTCGGGAGTGAGAAAGAATTCAAAGCTTGGTTACGAACGTACGCCACGCACTTGGCTTCAGAATCGATCGGGAACGATCAGCGCACGCACTTTGCCGGCGCAGAGAAGCAACTTCGCGAGTTGTGTGAAGAACTGTTAGGTTCAATCTCGAAGAGCGATAAGGAGATGGAGAAAGACGGCGAACACGGTTTGATCCTCGGCATGAAACGAAGAGATTTATTGAGAGATGTCGTCATTCCCGCACTCGCGAGCGACGGTTTGTGCCAGAGATTAGTCACCGAAACGATCGAGCTTCTCGAAGCTGCTGAAAAGGCGAAATAACGACACGTAGTTCATTAAACTAACGCGCAATACTACAAAATCTGTTGTAACACAACCAATCTCTACTTAAAAATACTATATAGCTTCGTTCGCGGCCATCCCCCAATGAGGATCTCGAGCAACAACCACTTCACCCGGTTTAACGACTGCACCAGAAAGCCATTGCACAACGTCTGGACTCGTTTTATGTTCCTGCAAATGCTTATCTGGATACCTCCCGCTGCTCGGAGCGAACGGCTTCGTCGGGTCGGCCTGATTCTTCAACCAACACTCGTGTTGCTCGTGGTCGTGAATGTCCCCACTCCAACATTTTCCGTCCCGCTTTTCATTCGGGGGACAGTATACCCAAATGTTGCACAACAACTTCTTTTCAAACGGCGCGGTTCCGCAGTTCCCACGCACTCCAAAACTAGTGTTGAAAAACATCGTCCCGGAGTTTGAGCCTTCCCCGCCGCATATCTCCGCGTGTTTTCGACACGCGTCGCAACACTCGCTCGCCGTCTTTGTCCGAAACGTCATCCCCCAAGTCAGCGCAAACCCATCGTACCCGGAATGCTCGTTCGGCCAACACTTTTCGTTCTCCATTGGAAACTCTTCCTCACCGTATACTCTCACTAAGTTTGCGTTCGCTTCGTTTTTCTCTTCAATATCAATTTCACCTTTCATTTCCATCATTCTCGCGTCCGCTCGTTCCGCCGCGTTCAACAAATTCTCTCGACTCGCTCGATTCTCTCTCATCCCTTGCAACGTGCTCGTATCACCCTCTCGATATTTTGAGGCCACGTCCCGTATTCTCTCTCGGGCGGCTCGGATGGCATCGCGCGGATTTCCCGCTAATCCTTCCTTCTTCTTCGCGCTCATCTTTTCTCCTCTTGAAAAGGAAGAGGAGGAGGCAGAAAACGCGAAACGTTCGGACATGAAGTACGTCGAGTTATACGTGAGAAACAGACACAGTGCGAGCAGAATCGTCCCGAGAATCATCTGAGACGACTTAAGTTTCATCGTCATCTCGCGTTCGTTGTGTAAAGAAATCTTTTTCTCCCCCGAGAAAGGAATTTTTTTTGCGCTTTTTTGTGTGCAGTCAAGAGAGTTTTTCTCTACTAAAAATACCTCTTTATCACGCACATAGTACACACACACACACACACACAACACACAAGTAATGTCTACGGTATCACCTGATATCCGCATCCAAAAAGACGACTCGATCGTCCGCAACATAGAAACGGCGATGGAGAAAGAAGCGAGTCTGGACGAAGACGCGACGACATCCATTAAGAAGAATAAAACTTCAACTTTTTCTTCTTCAGGAGGAGGAGGCGTTTTGTCCGCGAGAAGCGCTTTGACGAGACTGGAAAACCATCTGGTGGATGCGAACGAGAAAGAGCTCCCGCACACGAGGTCAGCGTTTTCGCGCGATGGAGATATTTTGCGCGCGAATGAGGCGAAGGCGTTGGTTATTTTCGTTCGCATCGTTGTTCGCGCGTTTTCTTTCGCATGTGATTTTGAATTCAAATCTCTTCATTTTCTTCTTCTTCTTCTCTCTTGGTTGCCTCGCGTTAACGCGTTCATCACTTCAATGAGACTAAAACGAAGAATTTTTTCTTTTAAACACAACACAGGGCGCGTAAACCGGCGGAACGCCTCGAGCCGACGTTTACGAGGTCGGAACCGAAGAAGAAAGGACGCGCGAAGAAAGCTACCGTCGTCGTCAAGAAAGTCGAGAAGAAGAAGAAGGTGACGAAGAAGAAGCCGGCGAAGAAGAAGACGAAGGCACCGGCGAAGAAGAAGAAGACAAAGGCGCCGGCGAAGAAGAAGACAAAAGCGCCGGCGAAGAAGAAGGTCGCACCGAAGAAGAAAAAAGATGCGAAGAAAACGCCGACGGAGAAGAAGAAACGAGCGTTGTCCAAGAACAAGTTGGTGACAGACACCGTTGCGCCGGTCGAGAACAAAGTTCAATCGAAACTTCCAATCGTCCAGGCCGCATCACCTGCGGAAGAAGGCCACGAACAAGAGAAAGAAAACACTCCGGCGGTGGAATAAAAGAAAAAGAGGAGGCATAAATCCTGTAAAGGACATGTATTACGATTGAGAGAGACAAAGACGATATGGTTATTATTCATGCATTTTCGTTGTTTATTTTATGAAACACACATACACACGCGCTAAATATTCTACGTGATCCGTGATCTTATTCTGGTTTGCGTGGCATGGTAATCTTGAAGCTCATCCCACCACCATCACTATTTTTAGTATTGATCGGAGCTTCTTCGATCGAATCTTCGTCGTCGTCATCGTCGTCGTCGTCGTCTTCTTCGTTCGTCAAATTATCTAAATTGACATCCGTGAACGACGTGTTCAACGCCACATCGTCTTCTTCGATGTTGCCGTAATCTTCCTCTTCGTCTGAATTATCGAGCATCACGAGCGGTTCATCTTCTTCTTTCCCTATCTTCGGCTCTGCTGCGCCAGCTCGCTCTCGCTCTTGTTCTATTTCTTTCTCTTTCTCAGCCGCTTGAACTTTTGCTAACTGCGCTTTTTGAAATGGTAACAAGGCTTTGGTCGTAGGTATCGCAAACGCGTCTTCCTCGTCGCCGCCTTTGACTTTACTCGACATTTGCTCGGCGGTAAGATTGCTCGACTTCAAACCCGTTTTTTCGACAAAATCCTTTCGTCTATCGTTGTTTGCGTCAACGTCCATGCCGTCAAGAGAGATTGCAGAATTAGCGATCAACTTGTTCATCGAGCGACCACCGCGTCCAAGATTCGAGGCATCCACGGGTGCGATGATTTCACCAGCCTTCGATTTTGCCGTCATCTCTATCGCGTCGTCTAAATCGTACTTTGTGTATCGAATCCAATCTGGGCACTCCTCAGGGCCCATGAGCGAAGATGGCCAATTCAACGTATCGTCGAGTTCGTTCCAAGTTTTCAACTCGTCTTCTGATCGACAGATCTTTTCGTTCAATTCGCGTACACTTGGCACGTTCGTTTCTTTCCTATTTCCAGCAGCTTGCGCAGCCATGAGTTTTTCAAGTGTTTCGCGTCTCTCTGAGTGCGTGGTTTGTCCATCAAAACGACCGGCATTGATGACTTCGTCTGCCATTTCAATCTTCTGTTGCTGAATGACGTTGCGAACGACCGATTCCACGGATTCACAATATGATCGGTCGTTACCACCCCAACCAGCAGTCGATGTATTTTCTTGAGTAGCCGCAGCAGCACCCGTGACGCTGGCTATTTCTTTATCATCTACGGCTTCCAAGTGTATCACTCGTACTTCTCGCGTTTGGCCGATTCTGTGAGATCTCGCGATGGCTTGTTCTTCATTCTTCGGGTTTGGGTCCGGATCGTACATCACAACTGTATCGGCAGTTTGTAAGTTCAAACCTCTTCCGGCTGCGCGAATAGAAAGCAAAAATATGAACTTGTTCGAGCCTTTTCGGTTGAAATCATTGATGGCGACTTCTCTTTGTTCTAACGGTGTCGTGCCGTCGATGCGGCAAAACTGTAAATTTTCGCCGTCCTCTGTAGTTTGTCGCCACTTCAGATAGACTTCCAAGAGATCTAATAATTTCGTCATCGTGGAAAACAGAAGAACTTTGTGTCCAGTCTTGGAAAGTTTAATGAGTAATCGGTCCAAAATCCACAACTTGCCGCAACTTCGTATCAAGTTAACACCTCGAAAATCGCCTCCTTTCTCGGGCGGGTACGATAAGCCCGGATGATTACAAATCTTGCGGAGCTCCATGCACCTATTGTGAAGGGGCAAATATCCACGAAAGGTTCTTTGCGCGGCTAAACCGAGCCTAGTATACGGTTCAACTCGAATAGACCCCGTCGCGTTGATCCAAGAATACGCGTTCGATTGAAAGGCCGAAAACGGGCAATGAACGACAACGCTCTTCCTCGGCGGAAGTTTACTCTCCACGTCTTGCACTAATCTTCGAAGCATAAACGGTTCTAAAATTTGGTGCAGTCGAGAGATTACGATGACTTTCTTTTCCCGTTCCATCCAATCGTCTTCTTCTTCGTCCTCGTTTGCGTTACCGGCGCCACCACCACCACCACCACCAATGACTTTTTGCCCTTGATTATCACCCGCTTTTGTTTTCCCGAACCACTGCTGAAACACTTTTGCCGAATCAAAAACTTCCGGCAACAGTAGGTTCAATAAACTCCACAGTTCGCTGAGATCGTTCTGTAACGGCGTTCCAGTCAACAGCAAACGTCTTTGCGCTCTAAACTTGTCTAAATCTCTACTTAATTTTCCTTCGCGATCTTTCAATCTCTGCGCCTCGTCGATTATGATGTACTTCCAATTCACTTTCGCCAGCTTGGACCGATCGCGCATGATGAACTCGTACGTCGTCACTAAGACGTTGAATTTGAGCTGCAACACTTGCTTCTGAAATATTTTCGCGCGTTGCTCGCGACTGCCGACGTAATAGACGCAATTTACGTGCGGTAACCATCTCTTTAACTCTGCTTTCCAGTTCACGATTACCGCATTCGGCACGATGATAATGTGAGGTCCAAAGTTTTGCTTAGACTCCCAGAGATACGCAATCAAAGAGCAAACTTGGACGGTTTTACCCAATCCCATCTCGTCTGCTAAGATACCGTTTAAGCGATTGTTGTGTAAACTCACCATCCATTGCAAAGAAACAATTTGGTAATCGCGCAACTGACCAAACGTCAACATCTTTGGTTGTTCGGTAATAATTTCCTGTTCGCTGTGCGCCACGGCGTAATATTTCTCCGTGTTTTGAATCCCGTCCTCTTTCGTTTGCGAAATCATCTTCTCGCCGTTTTCTAACGTCGCCTCTCTCGCTGCTTTTTCCGCCGCTTCTTTGATTTCATCTTCGTCTAAGCCTTCCGCTGCGGCTTTTGCAGCCGCTTCTGTCGCCGCTTCCGAACGCGCCTGCGATATCTTTACCGACGCAATCTTTCCTCCGAGTTTTTCTAAATATCCTTCCGTTTCCGAAAGGAACTCTTGTAGCGCTTCGTACTTATTACCTTCGCCTTCGCCGTCTGCGCCGGCGGGGTATCCCTCGATGCTCTCTTTCGTTTTCGCTGCTTCCGCTAAAAGTTTTTTGTATGCTTCTATGTCGTTCGATTTTAACGCTTCCATTCTCTTTGCTCTTTCTGCCGCGTCGTCTCTTGACTTTACCAAGTACGCTCTCGCCATCCTATCGTGCATCTTCACCATTTGGCGGTTTCTCGTTTGCAACACGTCTGCTCGTTGATTTGATTCTTCGTTCAATCTTTTTCTCGTCGAAAGTATCAAACGCCACCGCTCCGATGACTCTTTCTTCTCTTTCTTCGACCGTAACTTGATCTCCAACTCTCTTTGCTTCTCGTCCATCTTCACCATCTTCTTGTACGACCTCTCCGGCAAAGCCATAATCTTTCTCTGCTCGGCAATCATTTCTCGTCTTAACTTTCTCTGTTCCTCTAACAATCCTAAACTTTTAGTTCTGATATTCTGTCTGATTTTCCACTCGCCTTCGTCCACAATCTGTCTTTCTCTCATCATCCCGTCTTCCTTACCATTATCTTGAGCGGCGGCATGAAACGTATACTTTTGTTTCACAACTCTTTCACGAAGAAGATCAACGCCTCGCGTCACTCGCGCGTCCACCTCGCCTTCGAATAGACGCTTCAACTCGTTACACTTCGAGTACTGACGTTCGTCGTCGTCCTTGTCCTCGTCGAAGCCGTCGTCGTCATCCTTGTCCTCTCGTTGCACACTCTCCGTAAACTTCATGTCTTCTTCGTTGATCGTTTTTGTCGTCGTTATCTCGTTGTTGTTATTACTATTTCGAAGCATGGTCAGCGTTGGATCTTGCAGCAACCTCGCGTTCAATCTCCACGGCAGCATCTCTTTGCTCATCATCTCGTCTCGGTCTTTGTTCAAATCAATCGCGTTCGCGAAGAGCGCGTTCGGGAAGCTCGTCCAGATCTTCGAGTGCGAGTGCGAGTGCGTGGACGGCGCGATGCCTACCTCGCGCAAGAGCAGAAATCGAAGCTGCGCGTGGAACGCTTTCGTTTGCGCGTCCGTAAATAACACCATCGTTTCTTCTTCCTCTTTCTTTCTCTTTTCTCCCGTCATCATCATCAATTGGGTTCCTCCATCGTCGACTTCTTCCATCGTGTGTTCTTCTTTTGTCGTCGCGTCGACGGCGAGACCAACTTTTAGGCTCCAAACGACAACGAGACAACAAGAACAACACGACAACCAAAAGAAGAGAAGAAGAGGAAGAAGAGGAAGAAAAAGAGAGAAGCAGAGAGAGAGAAAAGAGAAAAGAGAGAAAAAGTTTTGAGAGAGAATCTGCTTTTTTTGTGTTTTTTGGCTGCTTTTTTTTTTGTGTCGTTTGTTGTTTTTTTTGGGACTTTCGAGAGAAAACTCTTTTTACGTACAACAACGACGCTTTATTATCATTTATCCTCTCTCTATAGATATCCACAACACAAACGCAAAAAACACGACCACCGAACACACTGCTGCGATACACAACAACAACTTTACGGTAACAGTATTAAAATGGGCAAAATTAACATCGAAACGGAAGTTGAATCCGTCCTCTCGGAACAATCCGCCACGTGCGAGAAACTCAAAATTCGAGTCTCCGAGACGGTTGAAGGGGTGAATTTGTCGGCGAAATTTGTCCTCCCGGTGAACGTGGAGGTATCCTCCAAAGGCAATTTGGATGCGAACATGCAGACGAGTAAAGTGGACTTAGAAGCCGCGAAGGATTTTTGGAAGATCAAGTTAGACGACGTGGACCAAAACACGCAGAATATTATGGATGTGTTGAAAATCTCCGTGAGAGAGAAAGTGTCGGCGATCGACTCGACCGCGACGTTGGAGTGGAAGGCGAAAGGAAACGCGGTGAAAGGCATTTTGGAACCACCGGTTTTCGAAGGCGTGAAGTCAACGCTGGAGTTTGATAACTCCAAGAAGCAATTGACGGTGACTGCGAAGAAGAAAATCGATAAGATTGACGTCTCCGTGAAAGCGGACGCGAACGTCAAGACGCAAACGTTCAAGGGAGGGAAAATGACCCTCAGTTATCCGCTTCCGGAAGGCGTGAAAGGAAGCTTGGAAGCCTCTACGAACGGGAGCGGTAAGATTACTTTGAGACGAGGTAATTTGAGCGCGAAGATGCCGTTGAAGAACTTTACGAGCGCGCCAAATATGAACGACGTGAAGTTGGAGTTCAACTACTCCACCGATATCGCTTCGTTTTAAGAACGGAAAATAGCGTTTATCATCCTCAAAGGCAGAATGAACGACAGACAGTACTAAATACAATAGAGAAAACGATGACGACATTGATGAACTTATACGGAGAAGAAGAGAGGAGAATTACGGGAGTGTTGTTCATTTCTAGTCATTCTTTTTTTAAAAAACACACATACTGGTACGTGAATATAATTACTTCAATACTTTTATCCAGACTAGAGGGCTTCGACGAGTTCTTTGAAATCCATCACGAACCAATCCGCCGTTTTTTCCACGTTCTCCCTTCTTACCGTTCCACCGTACCCTATAACAATATCTGCTCCATTCTCTGCTCTCGCTTCCACGTCCGTCGCGCCATCGCCAACCATCACGACTGTTTTGAAATTCCCGGTTTTCTTCACGTGCGCGACGGCCAAAGCCTTTCCGCCCGCGCGCCACGTAAACTCGTTTTCGTCGTCGAATGGTTTCTCTGAATTCATCGATCCATCTTCTAAATATAACAAATTATTCGCCCAAACGTTCGTAGGGACTGGGATATCTAAACATTCCGCAATCGGATGGATCATTTGTCGAAACCCTCCGCTCACTAAATACACCGTCTTCCCTTTTTCTTTCAACTTGTCTCTCAGTTCTTGGAATCCGTTCGAAAGTTTCACCGGATACTCTTTTAAATACGCATCCATCTGCTGTCTCGAACACTGCATCGCGTTTAATCGATAAAACAAAGCCTTCTCGAACGGAATTTCTCCATTCATAGCTTGCGTGGTCACCTTCGCCACCTCTTCGCCTTTGCCGAGATACGCCGCCAACGCGTCGATACCTTCGTGATCGATGACAGTCGAGTCCACGTCAAAACACACGGCATCGCACATGCGCCAAATTTCCAAAGCTCTCGCTTTCTTAGAAGAAGAAGAAGAAGAACCACCCATCGTTGATTCTTCCGCAGGGGTCGCTTTGGTCGAACCACCCGAGCTCCTTGTTCGTTGTTTTTGAGGTGCAAAGCGACGGCTGTCGGTTTTTACGCGCGCGGAATAACAACAGCAACACGACGACGACGAGACGAATGACGACATTAATAATTACTTTTTAATGTTCGACGACAATTTCCGGTCGCAGGCTAAACTTCTTCTCCTTCCTTTCCAATCGTTTCAGAAACGCGGTTTCCGTTTCCACTTTGACTAAATGTTTGATCTTTTCGATCTGTCCTCGAGTCGTGCTCGTGTTCGGGACGACTCTCGACGCTCGAGGTTTACGCAATCCTAAAGCTATACAGGTGAGTTTAATCGTGTCTCGCTTTCCAGCTAACCCGCGACGTAAGGTGACGACGAGCTTTTCAGTCGCCGTTTTGTGCAAAGACATAAACGAAACTTCTTCGCGTGCAAAGGAGAGAAAACTTTGTGAAGAATGCGATGAGAGCAGAGAAGTGATTTTGTGCGTCTTTCTGTGAAGAAAGTTCTTTTGATAAAACTCTTACTGCGAGCGCGCAGAGATACATACACAAACCGTCGTCTTCAATTCTCTTAATTAGATACTCTTACGTTATTATTATTAAAGTTTTATGAACTATGATTTTAATGCACCGCCCCGTCGTCCGTCGTCGTTTAGGATCGATCCGGGATGGACTTGGAATCCGTCGCTACGCCCATGCAGTTCAAACCATTGTCGACGTATATGGTGCTCCCAGTAATCGCCGAGGCTAACGGCGAGCACAAGAACGCGGCCGTGTGTCCAACCTCGATGGCATCCAACGGCTTTTCGCTCAACGGCGCGTTCGTCATGGAGTAGTTGATCATATCGTCGATGAAACCGATGGCTTTAGCGGCTCTCGAGCCCAACGGACCGGCGCTGATGGTGTTCACGCGAATGCCCCACTTTCTCCCAGCTTCGAACGCCAACACTCTCGTGTCAGACTCCAAAGCCGCTTTGGCGGAAGACATACCACCCCCATACCCTGGGATGATTCTTTCACTCGCCAAATACGTCAAAGAAATGCACGCGCCGCCTTTGTTCATCAACGGACCAAACTTTTGCAACATCGCAATGTTCGAGTACGAACTCGCGGAAATCGCCCCCAAATAACCTTCTCTCGACGTCTCCAACAACGGTTTTGCCACTTCTCTGCCGTTCGCCAACGAGTGGACCAAAATATCAATCTTACCAAAATCCTTCTCCACGCATTCGGCGACTTCGCTCACGGTCCACTTTTCGTTACCTGCGTATCGCTTGTTCGCCTTCACATCTTCCGGAACGTCATCCATGGTGTCAAAAACCGCGTCCATGGGGTAAATCTTCGCGAATTCCATCAAACTGCCATCCGATAACTTTCTCGACTCGTCGAACTTACCTCTTCTGTACGAAGTCTCGAAGATATTCAACGCCGGCACCCATGTGCCGAGGATAACGTCCGCCCCGGCTTGACTCAACGCCTTGGCGATGGCCCATCCAAAACCGTTGTCGTCCGCCACGCCGGCAATGAACGCCTTCTTACCTCTCAAATCAATCGGTAACGTGGTGCTCGACGCCATCGTTCGAACCACTCTGGCCGCCGCACTCGGAGAAGAACGCTTCGCACTTTTAGAGATGCTTTTCCCCAACGCGTTTCCGCCGCGAAGGATCGTTTTTTGCGCGAACAATTTCGAAGTCGTCGTCGTCGTCATGATGATTGATTTTAATATCGCTGTTTTTGTTGTCGTGATAATACTAACGATGGTGTATAAGCGCGTTTAGTAGATAATACTATGATCAAACTTTAGCGCGTGTAAAGTTGTGTGTGTCTTTCTTCCGCGCGTAGTAGTACTAAAAAGTGCGTCTGAAAATGTGGTTTGTTTGTGGATAAAGTCTTGGAACTTTTTTGTTTTTCTTTTTGGAATCAACCTTTTTTGACGACGAGAAAATTTTTAGGAGGAAAGAGTGCATAATAAGTGTTTAAGTGTGTTTCTACTCCTGGACGTGTTCATTTTTATAATACAACGCGCGCGTGAGTAGACGCACACAGGAGGAACCGACGCACGCGAGATAGACGCACGGCGAAAAGCAGGTTTTATTTACAACGACGAGTTTCAGTCTCAAAACTCTCGATCGGGCATCACTTTCGGGGCGATGAGCGACCAGAGATAAAGAAACGCGGTGAAATACGCGCACGTCGCTTTAATCCAAAAGCTCTCCGCCGTCGTCGAGGATATCGTTTTTGTACCGCCGCTATTTTCTTCTTCTTCTTGCGTTACTTTTACCCACCCGACTAATAAACACGCGGCGTGCATGCTGGCGACTAAAAACACGCCGTGGAAAAACGTATACGCGGCGCTGCCGTGCTCGTCGTCGTCGTCCGTAATGTGAGCGACGCCTTGGAAACGTTTGTGTCCACTCGCCGCTTTGAAGGCTGATAAGGCAACCACTCCTAATTGAACGACAAAACCAACGATTTCGATAATCTCTTCGTCTTTACTCTGCATCGTCGCGTTGTCCACTAAATTGCACGTTTTCGATCTTTCCATGCTCGCCGACGCCATCAAATACGCCACGTACAAAGCGACAATCGCGCTGGTAAATAAACCTCCTCGGATATCTTCCATTAAACTAAAGCCACAACATATGACGACGAAAACAATCGCCATCGAAAGTGCCGCGACTGTCGTCTTATCTCCGTCGCAATCGTACCGCGTAAAACTCAACGCGAACGTCGCCACCGCCAACGCGAACGCGACAATCGTCCCCACAACTAACGCTATCGCCCCAGCGCGTCCCTCTTCCGCCTTCTCCACCAAATACTCGTTCAGCTCATACACCGTGGCTATGATTACAATCATCTGGACGAGTAAAAACACCCCGGCGCCGAATCGAAACACTTGGAAGGCGACGTCGACGCTCTCGCTCGGCACCCACCAAAACGAGACGCAAAGAAAAGCCAACCAGAGTAAAAGTTTAAACGGCCAATACGCCACGTGCACGCGATATCGTACGTTTAAATTCTCGAATCGGTCTCTTCTCGATTGTTTTAAAGCTCGTCGTCTTTCCTCGTCCTCTCCTTCTTCTTTCTCTTCTTCTTCCTCCGTCTCGGGAACGTCCGCTTTAAAGGTGACCAAAAGCATAAACGAAAAGAAGAGCACGTTCGTGAGCGCCACTCTCATTGCGCTTTCGTACGCGCACCGAGAGCCTTGGCATCCTTGCATTTCCGTGTGCGTGAACTTTTCGATCGAACTCGTTTCCGCGGGGTAGTTGTCTCGCATCTGCCACGCGAGAACTTGCGTGAGGAAATAGGAAACGAAGTAGACGGATTTGAAAGATTTCTCGCCTCTCTGGTGGATGTTTAACGCGTTGGCGCAACAGTTCAAGGCGGAACATCCCGCCCAGGACGCGCAGCAAAGAAAAGCAGACATAATAATAAAGCTTTAGTTTAACGCGACGATGATGATGATTTTGTTCTCTTGAGAGAGAGAGAAGAGTGTGGAATGTAGTCGTTGTTTGGTTGTTTGCTGCTCTGTGAAAATCCTCTCGGAAGACCAAAAAATGAAACAAAGAATAGCTTCGTATGTGTGTTGTTTAGTAGTACTGCTGCTGCTGCTGCTGCTCTTAAAGTTGTTCAAGTCTACACATTATTCTATCGTTCTATTCTATTCTATTCTTCGCTATTTTGCTCCTATCATAAAAGTCATGAATACTTTTACAGTAAACCTTCGGTGAGACGAGGCGTTTTTTTCTCTCCTCCCGCGCTCAAGAAAGGAATCGCTTTTCCTTCATCTTTGTCGTCGTCGTCGTTTCCATCGCCTGGTTTCCTCTTCCCAAATCTGGCGGAAGTCGATGGTACCATATGTTTCATCGAAGGCGTGCGATCGCGAGCAGATAGAGATGGAGTTCGTCTGCTTGAAGTCATTCGTCGTTCGGATTGACGCATGGCGCGATTCACGTCCATCCTCAAAAAGTCTTCACCGGTATTGCCACGTCCAGGCGTCGACTTTCGAAGTAGACGAAGCGCACTTTCGCTCAAACCACTCGTCGTCGATGGCGTTTGCGCTTGCTTGCGCAGTTTCCGCTTGACTACGTTGGCTTTTTCTAGCTTTCTCGCCGCGAGTTCGCGGACGTCTTCGCGCGCGAATCTGTACAAATTTTGTTCCTCCACGCTTTCTCCAGCCGCTCTCGCAACGATATCTTCTCCTCCTCCTCCTCCTCCAGTCGATGATGAAATGCGCACAGGCGTTGCATCTAAAACACCCCAAGTCATTATCGGCGTAAAATTGTCGCGACCAGGCGTGAAACTTGGCGTCGTGATTCGCGAATAATTCACGTTTGGATTCATCTCTTTTTCTCTTTGTTCTCGAAACAAAGCCAACTCTTCCTCGTCGACTTCGTTCACTTCTATTACGTGACTGTTATTCGAGCTGTTGAATCGAGTGTTACGCGCAAACGTTTCTTTCGGAGCTGTTGTCGCGCCTAAATTTGCCAATTCGTTCTTCGATAAAGCCAAAGCCGAGTCTGGTCGGAAGAACAACGCGTTCTGTCCCGGTTCCGCGAGCGCCAAGGCTCCCGATTTTGTCCTCGCTCCTTCGCTGCCATCACTGAGCCTTTGCACATTCATCGCGCTGTGAATCTTCTTTGCGTCGAATAATTTTGCATTCTTCTCTCTTCTCTTCTTATTTATCTTCTCCAATATATCCTCGAACGATTTGTTATCTTCGGAAGTGTGCGAAGCGAGAAACTGCGTGAGCGTCTTGTTCGAGTCGAGAAGTTTTGTTGTTGTTGTTGTTGTTGTTGTTGTTGTTCTTTCCTCCTCTTCCTCATCATATTCTTCCTCTTCCTCTTCCTCTTCCTCTTCCTCTCTCCTTCTTCTTCTGGAGGAAAAGGAAAATCCAATTCCAGAAGTATCGCTCGTCGTCGGCGTATTCCTTCCTCCTTTTCCTCTCTCGGACGTGCTGCCGTAATAAAAACTCGGCGTCAAACCGTTACTGGTCCCACTCCTCGCCTCTTCCTCCTCTCTCATTCGTTTCTGAATGTTCCTCTTCGCCATTAAAATCTCCTTTTCGTTCCCTTTTCGTTCCGCGCGGAGTAAACGCAGTTCATCCTTCATTTGTGGAACGTTCGGGAAATAATCGCGTTCGATGATGTGTTCTAATCGAGCCGCGAATTCCTCCTCCTCGAGGACGATTTTTGTTTTCTTCTTTTGTGGTGGTTGTTCTCGTCGTCTGATGAATCGCGGAGGTGGTGGAGGCATCGTCGTCGTCGTCGTTTTCATCGTCGCCTTCTTCTTCTTTTCTTCTTCTTTAAAGTCTTCCTCTTTGTCTTCGTCCTCGTCGTCGTTCGGCCGAGACCGAAAAGACATCTCACCGTCAAAACAATTTTTACCGACGAGACGAGAGAGAGCGGTGTTTTTGTGTGCACTTCTTTTTCTTTTCTACAGAGGAGAGAGAAAAGTGTGTCCGGTGCCTCCTGGACTCGCGTTCGTGGTTGACGAGTGGCCCTCTTCTTCTCAAAAGTGGTGAACCAAAAGAGAGGAAAGATTTTTTCACCAGCAGCCAAAAATGCCAGCGCGCCGCCGAAAAAAAATTTTCTCGAGGAAACCTTCACCTTCTTCTCTCTCGTTTTCTCCGCACACCTTCTTCCGTTTTTGTTGCGTAGAATTTTAGTATACACACCCGTATACATAATAAAACCACCACACGAAGACGCGAATTTCCACACCGGTTTCATCTCGAACAACTTTAAAAAAATGTCCACGACGACTGCGAATCCACCAGCTTCGGCTGCGGCGACGAAAGGTACGAGAGATGAATTTTGTGTTTTTACTCGCATCATCGAAATAATCTTCGGGCGTTCTCTCGGTGCATTTTTACGCCGCAAAATTGTTTTTCTCCTTCTCGGCGACGGAAAGGAGGGAGAGATGTGGGGATGAAAATGAACGCTTTGACCGCAAATGAACGATGCGAAGAGAGCGACGCACTTTTGTTACGGGAAGTGGTCTCAATCGCGGTCGCAAAGGTCGTTCCTGAGACGGTTTCCGAGAGCGGCGCCGATTTTTCTTCCTCAATTGTGGCTTTGGGCAATTGACGGGACTTTTGCCGGGAAAAGAGAAGAATCTGTTGCATTTGTGCGAATAAATTCTTCTTCTTCTCTTAGCTTTACTTTCTTTTCACGCAATCCTTTATTAAAAACTGACTTATTAATTACTCTTTCTCAACAAAACGACAGCGCCCGCACCAGCTGCCGCTGCTGCCGCTGCCGCCGCCGCCAAGGGCGCCGCGGCTGCCGACGAGAACGCCTCCAACACGTCCTTGTACGTTGGCGACTTGGAATCGAGCGCCACGGAAGCTCAATTGTACGAGTTATTTTCCACCATCGGTCCAGTTGTCTCCATTCGCGTGTGCAGAGATTTAATCACGAGAAGATCGCTCGGATACGCGTACGTGAACTTCTCGCAAGCGCAAGATGCGGCGAGAGCGATTGACGTGTTGAACTTTCAAGTGGTCAACGGGAAGCCGATTCGTATCCTGTACTCGCAAAGAGATCCGACTATTCGTAAGTCCGGTGTCGGGAACATTTTCATCAAGAACTTGGACAAGGACATTGATACCGTCGCGTTGAGAGATACGTTCGCACAGTTCGGTAACATTGTTTCGGCCAAGGTTGCCACGGATGGTCAAGGCAACTCCAAAGGTTACGGCTTCATCCAATTCGATACCGAGGCGGCGGCGAAGGAAGCCATCGAGAAGGTCAACGGCATGGAATTGAACGACAAGGTTGTCTACGTCGGTCCGTTTCAAAGAAGAGCGGAAAGAGGCACTACGGAAACGAAGTTTAACAACGTTTTTGTCAAGAACTTGGGCGATGAAGTTACGGACGAAGAGTTGAGAAAAGTTTTCGAAGGCTTTGGACCGGTGACTTCGGTTATGATTTCGAAGGACGAGGACGGTAAATCCAAAGGCTTTGGTTTCGTGTGCTACGAAACGCCGGAAGATGCGTCCAAGGCGGTCGAAGAACTCGATGGCAAGCACGGCGAAGAAGACAAGAAGTGGGTTGTCTGCCGAGCGCAAAAGAAGGCGGAGAGAGAGGCTGAGTTGAAGGCCAAATTCGAAGCTGAGAGAAGAGAACGTATGGAAAAGATGGCGGGCGCGAACTTGTACATCAAGAACTTGGAAGATGGCGCGGACGACGAAACGTTGAGAGAGCTGTTCAAAGAGTTTGGTACGATCACTTCGTGCAGAGTCATGCGCGACGCGTCTGGCGTTTCCAGAGGGTCCGCGTTTGTCGCGTTTTCCTCTCCGGAAGAAGCCACGCGTGCGGTGACTGAGTTGAACGGAAAAATGGTTGGCGCGAAGCCGTTGTACGTCGCCTTGGCGCAGCGTAAAGAAGACCGCAGAATGCGTTTGCAAGCGCAATTCGCGCAGAGATCGATGGGTCCGGGCGGTGTCATGGCGCCGATGTACGGTATGCCCCCGCCGGGCGTTCCGGGCGGTGGCATGCCGGGCATGTACTACGGCCAACCGCCGCCAGGTATGATGCCACCGCAACCACAACCAGGGTTTGGGTTCCAACCGGGTATGCCGGGTGGGCCGAGACCGATGCCGGGTTACAACATGCCGGGCGTTCCGAACATGATGAGAGGTCCGGGTGGCATGGGCGGCAGAGGAGGCAGAGGCCGTGGCCAGCCGGGTATGGGTGGCAGAGGTGGCCCGCAAAACGGTCGCCAAAACTTCCGCCAGCAACAGCCGATGCCACCGATGCCGGGACAAGCGGCGCCGGAGCCGCCGGCTGCGGAATCGAACCCGATTGCGCTCATCGTTTCGCAACTCGGCACGGCCACCCCGGATCAACAAAGAATGATTTTAGGGGAAGCCTTGTACCCGTTGGTTGATGCCGTCGACTCTGCGAACGCCGCGAAGGTGACTGGTATGTTGTTGGAGATGGACCAAGCCGAAGTCTTGCACTTGATTGAATCTGCGGACGCGTTGAAGGCGAAGGTTCAAGAAGCGTTGGCTGTTTTGGCCGCCGCCTCGTCTGATTAAACGGATGATGATGACCCATCTTTTTCACACAACCATTCGGCCTTACAACCGACACTTTATTATATATTTAGAAGAGAATAGGAGATTTACTACCAGTGTTCCAGAGTTCACTGAGTAGTAACGGGACTTGACAGCGGGAGTGATGCGACAGTATATTTTTTCGTTGACGCGCTCACCCCATGCCGCTGTTTCGCTCGAACGAGCCGCAAAGAAGCTTTGCCCTTATATGAGAAGACTTTGCGAAGGCTCCAGTCATGGGACTTAAAAAAAAATGAAAAATTAGGAGATGAATTACAATTCCTCTCCGCGAAAAATGCGCTCTCGCGTTCTGGTGGTTTTCGTAACCGCCGACGGAACGCGACAAATTAGGAAATACACACACACCACCACCACAACACCACTACCACCACCGTCACCACCACTTGCACAGAAAAACCAAAATATTTGTTGTTAATACACAATCTTTACTAAACTTTTATTATCAAACGTATTAGTAAGCACTAAATCTAACAGGAGGCTGAGAATAATCATCGCTATTTCCCTTGAAGTATATCTATTGCGGCTGCGACGTCGTTGTTTGATCTCTCCAACGCCAGTTTGCTTTCTTCTTCTGGGAAGCCCATCTCTACGAGTAACGTGATAAACTTTTTATTGTACGGAAACGCTTTAGTATTATTGGCTAAACCTGGAGAAGAAGACGGCGATTGTTGTTGTTGTTGGTTAAATAACGGCGGGGGAGGAGATGGAGGTTTACCTTTGCCCAACTTTCGTCCGACGCCTTTGATGGTCGGCGTTGACGTTGAACTTTTTTGACTCTCTCCGCTTTCCATTCTTGCAACGACCGGCACTTCCCACCACTTGAGTTTTCTCGTGGTCGTTCTCGCGGTACCTCCGGGCGATATGAATTGCTGCCCGCTTTCGACATCGCCTTCTTCCCTGCGCACTCTTCTCGCCGATTTGGACGTATTTTGTACGAATCCTTCCAAGCGTTCAATCGAAATCCCGGATAATATGAGATTCTCAATTCTATCTACAGCTCTCTCAGAGGGAATCAATTTGTTCAAATACCCTTTCACGTACAACGAACCTACCACCACGCCGCTCAAATGACCTAAAAACGAACTATTCGGCGCTAACAATTGCACAATCGCAATCAACGCGAACGGATACATATACGCGTTCACCACGAACAAGCCGAAAACGTCTCTTTGTCTAATATTCGAGAACGCGGTATCTAAAACAACTAAACTGAAAATGACGCCCGAAAAACCAACCGCGCATTCGTTTTGATACCCGCTCATTCCTAACAGGTACCACATCCCGCTCGCTAAGATGACGTGCGTCGTTCCGCATAAAATCGTAAACAAGAACACGAGTAACGCGAAATTCACGCTCCCTAACTTCATCTCCAACCCGAACGCGCCGATCTGAATAAACGCGCACATGTTCACCAACAGATGAAAAAACGACCCGTGCGTGAACGCGGACGTGAAAATTCTATAAAACTGCCCGAGAAAGTCTTTGCCTCGCATCAAAGCTGGTATCAAACACAACGTGGAATACGAAAACAATCGCAAGATTGCGTTGAAGAGGAACGCGAAGACGTTGATGGTGAACACACAGCGAGTGGTCATCGGTAACTCCCGATATCGGGAAAAAAGCGTCATTTGCTGCCGATGCTGCTGTCCACCACCGTCCATCGCGATCGTCCTTCCGAGAGAGTTTTGTCAGTCGTGTGGTCGAGAGATATTCAATGGAGAGATTTTGAAAAACACATTCCAAAAGTGCTTTTCTTCGTCGTCATTTTTGTACTCGTCGCACAACGCATCGCACTAAAGCTGAAAAGATAGATGTTTTCCCCTTTGGTTTCTGCCGCGCGAAGAACTGCCCCCGCGACTTCCTGCTCGACGTCCTCGTCTTTTCGAAGCGGACACCACCAAAAGCAGCAGCTCAGAAGAAAAACTTTGACGACGACTCGTGTGCAAGCGTCCAAGTTCGAGAAAATCTCCTCGTCGTCCTCGTCGTCGTCTGAACAATCGTCTTCCGATGATGAGAAACAAAGAGACGACGAGAAAGACGAGGAAGAGAACAGCGATAAGGAACTCCCGAACGATTTGTTCGACGCGGTGAACACGGCGGCTTCGGCAACCTCTCGGGCGATTTCTGCGGGCCAGTTAGGGATAATCGTGGAGTTATTAATCCCGGAGTTGTGGGACCCGATATCCGGGAACGTGATGGCGAACCCGGGAGATCAGTTGAAACAGTGGGAAATATCGAGGCAATTCGCGCAGAAACTGTTAGAGGAACGACCGGAGGGATTGGAACTAACGGTGGTGTTCCCGGACGCGGGGTGCGCGGCGTTGTTGAAAAACCGATGGGGCGACGAGTTGAAGTTTAAAATAGCCTCGGCGAACGATCGGATGTTAGTGCCGGATGATTACGAAGGCGTTCTGTTGTTCGCGGCGGCGGATCCGATATCGTTGGACGTGGTGGTGAAATCGACGAAGAAAGCGAACGAGTTGCAAAATCCGGTGATTTTGTTGAACCCTCGATTAGCGAGTGGGGATGCGGGGATTGGGTTGACCGTGAGACGATGGAGAGATCAGTTTTTAGGAGTCATGTGCGTGGCGTATTCGTTGAGGCCTTTACCGTGGTGCAACGGGACGGTTTTTAAGAAATTTCCCGGGCCGTGGAAATTGTACATCGAGAAAGAAAACGTTCCGGGAAGGTTTGAGTTAGTGCACGAATCGAATTCCAGACCGGCTGGGGATGAGTTGGACGATTTAGTTTCCGAGGTGTATCGAGGCCGCGACGTCGGAGAGGACGGGGAGATGAGAGAGAAGAGCGCGGTGGAGAAGCTGGCTGGTTTCGCCGCCTCCATGGCGCGCTTCGCGAAAAGTTTATCGAACTAATAATATTATTATCGTACGTGTGCGTTGTTGCTAATAATACATTTTAGAATTTAGGATATTCCGAACTTCTTCAGGCGCGCTTTAATGGCATCTAAGCGTTTCTCGAGTCGTATCTGTTCCTCGTCTATTTCATCATCATCATCATCATCATCTTCTTCTTCTTTGCTATCGTATTCTACGCTGGAGGTGGTGGTGGTATTTGCGTCGTCGCTAAAGTCCTCGTCGCTTTCGTCCGTGATATTCGCGGCGGATATGAGCACGCGTCCATTTTTTGACTTTGCAATCGTCGGCTCGCTCTTCGCGCTCCTACCTTTCCTTCTTTTTCCTCTTCCTCGTTCCTCTTTACGCGTTCCTACCGATACGAACGGATCCTCTCGGAAGAAGGACGTCTGCGCGCTCTTGTTGGTGACCATATCAACCACCTTATTCGCGTCGTCGTTCGAGCGATGACGATGATGGCTAAACATCATCGCGCCATTATCGTCGTTAAAACTACCGCCGCGACGATACTGATTCGTACTCGTATCGTAAAAAGAAGAAGTCGTCCGAGCGCCGCCACCACCACCTACATTCGTCGTCGTCGTCGTATTCATCAACTCGTTCTCGCGTCGTCGTCGTCGCCAAACCTCTAAAATATCCACGTCTGTGTCTTCCTCTTCCTCCTTTTCGGCAAAACCGGCGGCGGCGTCGACAAACGACAGCGAACGCTTTCGTTGCTTTTCCTCCTCCTTTTCCTCCTCTTCCTCCCAGTTTTGGTGGTTGAGCGGATGATTTTGCCGGTCGGTGTGCGGCTGATGGGACAGACGATGATGACTTCTTCTGCAGTCGTCCTCGTTCTCTGTCTCTTCATCCTCTCGCCACCAAAACGATCGGTCGATCATCGCTTTCACGTTCTCTTTCTCGTTCTTCTTCTTCTTCGTCGCGTTCGTTCCGTCGGTTCCTTTTTGCGTCACGAAAGTCTTCGTTGTTTTTGAAAATGCATCTTCTTCCTGCTCGATGATGGTAAAGGCATCGCGTTCGTCGTCGCCCGAATCGTCTCGCTCTCGAAACTTCGCGATTAAAGCGCCGATGAAAGACTCATTATTCTCTTCTCCCTCTTCTTTGAGTTCTTCTTTGAGTTCTTCTTTCATCCTCGTTTATGTCGGAGTCTTTTGGAGCAGTTGTTTTCTCGCACATTCGTTCTCTGGGGAAAAGGAAACTCCACACAAGAAAACAGAGATATAAAAAGATACATCACTTCTAATCCGGTGGTTACATGTTTTCATCATCAACTCTGACTGTTGCGGCTTTTCAGGCGCCGAGAACGCTCGGCGAGCTGAACGAGAACAAACTTCGTCGTTCTCGTTCTCGTCGCTTTCGTCGCGCGGGGGGTCATCAAAATGAGAAGAGCAACACCTTTACGAATACCAAAAGCGCTTCGAGCGATGAAAAACGATATCTAACGACGAAGAAAGATGATGATTCCACGACGCGGGAGAACGAATCCACCACGGCTCTGAATCGAGCGATATCTATCGCGAGCCAATCGATGTGCTGCATCGCGAGCACGACCGGTGGGTTTAGCAACTTTGAGCTCGTCGCGCGTTGGTTCGATCTTGATACTACTACTACTACTACTACGAACAACAACAACAACAACAACGAAGAAGACAAAGATATGAACAACAAGATGGGAAAATTAAACGAACGATTGATGTGGAAAGAAGAGGACACGTACGAGGCGCAGATGCGCCTGGCGACGGCGTCGTTTTTAGCCGCGACGACGGTGGCTGTGGGGCAGCCGGCTTTGGCGTTGGATTTTGTCCTCGTCGATCCTTCCGGTGCGTTTCGTTTCGGTTCGTTTATCGTTTTTCGTTTTAAAATATCTTATCCAGTAACGTTTAGATTTTTTTCGCTCGCCTTCGCGTAAATCTACTACATTCAAATGAACACTCACCAAAGATCTCTGATACTCACGATGATGGACTACATACATGCAGTCAAAGAATACATGGACCAACGCGACGAGGCCATGTCTTTCAAGTGCAAAGGCGGCATGATGGACTGCGACGGTGACCGACGAGAATTCGCGCGAGCGCAAGCGCAAAGTTTGTCGGAGCGTTTGGAAAGAGGCGAAAAAAGGACGGACTGTACGGTGGAAGAGGCGTGCACGGACAACATTTTAGGCGCCGCGTTAGCTGGAACGAGCGGATTTACCACCTCGGAGAAGTTTGAGAAGCTTGGTCGACCGGAGTTGGCGGACGCTCCAAACGCGAGTAGGCCGAATCTCGGCTTTTAAAAACATCAACAACTGCGCGCGTTCGTTCGTCGTGGATTTTTTTACGCTCGCTCTTTTACTTTTGTACATTATTACTCTATTAAACTATTACTATAATTTTACATATCTATCGGTGCAGCTGCTCTGTTACTACGAGTGTTACTACTCTAGCTATCTCTTCTTCTCTACTACGCGAGAACTTGTCTGACAATCCATTCCGCTTCTAACACGATCTCCTCTTCTCCTCTTCGTCCTCCTTCTTTGAACATCTCGCACTCGTACGTCGTCTCCAACATCTCCCTCCCTCGCTTCCACGAAACGCTCTTGACTTTCGTTCGACATCCTAAAACTGAGTTCACCTCTACCGGTTTCACGAATTTTACGTTTTTCATCCCGCAGTTGATTTCGTACTTGCACCACGTCGCGCTCTTTCTCGGCGCGGAGGATAAAAACGTCAACAAGGACACGGTGAAGAATCCGTGAGCGATTGGCAGTTTAACGCCTCCCAAGACAGACGGAGAAGACGACGACGATGCACTACCAAAATCATCATTATCATTACTTTTGTGTATCCACTGTTCATCGCGAGTGACTTTACCGAATTGTTCGATAGACTCTCGCGTGATCACGTATCGTTTCTTTCTGTTCTCGAACACCTTTCCCGGGGAGGATATCCATTCCTCCGCGGATTGGATTTCTTCTTCTTTGTCTTCTTCGTCTTTTCCTTTCAAAGTTTTTGAGGACGACGCGAAATGAGACGCGAGAATACTCACTCGTGTTCGTCGTCCTCTGTCGTTTAGGGGAGGAGGAGGAGGAGATGAACGACGACTTTCGTCGTCGTTCATCATCGTCTTTCTTTCTTTTTGTAATGGAGAAATGTTTTTCCAATTCAGAGTCGTCATTGTACCGATGATTCTTTCCCGCTCGCCGTGCGTTTGTTCCTCCTCGACGGGAGGAAAAAAGCCTCAAAAACAACGAAGAGTTCGAAGACAAAGCCAAAGAGATCAGAGAGACCCGGCGGATTTCAACAACGACTACGACTTGCTCAGAGAACATTTGCAAAGAGAAAACGGAGGCCCGATCGCGAATTTCCTAAACTTCTTGAGCGAAAATTCGTTCGGAAACGCGTTGAATAAAAGTGATAACACGAACCCGTTTGCGTTTTGTTACAGCTGGTTTCTCGCGAATGTGATGCCCTTGAAAAGACAGAGACAAGGCTTGGCCGGTGAAGCGGTATCGAGAGCGACGATACGGGACGAAGCGGACCGACGACTGGACGAGTTTATTTTGAGATTAGAAAGAGACGAAAAGTTGAGAGAGGACGTGAAACGAGTGAAGACGTTTTGGCTGGAAACAGCGACGAATAGAAGTAGTTCTAGTAGTAGTTCGAGTAGTAGTAGTAGTAGTAGTAGTAACAACAACATGACGGAGAGATACGCGGAAAATCTCGCGTGTCGGACGTTGTCGCTGGCGGAGCGCATGGTGAGTTCGACGGAACAGAACACGTCTGAAAATCAAGACGAGGTTGCCGTTCGCATCAACGAGATTTCCAAAGCAATCACGTGTACGCCGAGAGAAGCCGTGGACGCGTGTCACGTGAATCCAGACGCGTTATCCACGCCTTCGTCGGCGTTTGTGAGTCGCCTGAGCAAATTGAAAACCGCCGCGCCTGGAGCCAATTGCTGCTCGATGTTCCTCTCGGCTCCGAAATTGTTCATGGGCGATACAGGCGACGAGTGGGTCTCTGTCGTCGGTAGAAACGCAAAACTGCTCAGAGAAAAATTCCCAAACGTAGACGTCGACGCCGTCGTCGAACACGATCCAGAGTTGTTGGTGTTATCCGGTTTAGAGGAAGCGGTGGCGGAGTTGTTGTCCTTGTGGACGGCGGAGGCGTTCGCGCTCTCTGACGTAGATAACGATTTCTTCGCGGAAGAGTTGAGCGTCGCTTTGAGAGCGTGCGCGCCAAACGGTGGCGCTTTGCCGGAGATGTTTTCTTAATGAATAATAAGAGAGAGTGATGTGTGTGTGTGAGAGATTTGGTACCACACGACGTGGTCTCGGATGATCGCGCGTAAAATTTTTAATACATTTAATGCATCACCCAAACAGCAAAGATCTTCACACAATTACATTACAGATACAAATTCGACGCGCGGTCAGCCTCTATATACACTACACCTTTTGAGACGCCGGTGACTCTGAAAAACGAAAGTATCCCCTCGACTTTTTCTCCTCCTTTTCCTCCTCCTCTAACGACGACGACAATCATAAAAAGCTCTTCTTCAAAAGAGCAGATGTTCATAACCGCGCATCGAGGCAACTTTTTTCACTTTAAGAAGAAGAAGAACAACAACTCCGGTCGAGGAGGAGCAGCAGTAGCGGCGAATAAAAATAGTAACAGTAACAGTAATAGTGATAAGAACAACAATAGTAATAAGAAGAACTCTAAGAAAATCTCCATCGAGAAGTTAATACAGAAGCGAAAAGAGAATAACTTCCGAGGGGATTCGAGGACAACTTCCGAGGAGGAAATTCATCAGCAGCTTCAGCGAAAAGAACGCGAGTATTTCCGAAGAAGACAAGGACGATATTACGATCTCTCGCTGAGACTTTGGGTGAATAAACAACCTCACGACCATTATTTACATCAAATGTACGAAAAGTTAGACCGAGACATCGAACGGTTGGTCGTGTCTAAAGACGAAGAGAAGAAAGAGAAGCACGTGAAATACGTGACGGATTGGTTGACGGCGCTGGCGAAAGTTCCGGTCGAGCGTTACTTACCGGCTGGGTTGTATTTACGAGGCGGAGGAGTTCACGTGCCGGAGGATGTGAAGAGGCAAGTGGATTTGAACGCGTTTTACGGGGATAAGTTGATAACGTCCGTGTTGCTCGACAAGATTCGCAAAGCGGACGGGAAATACGGGGCGAATCGAGCGCCGAGGAATAAGATGGAAGCGAATAATTTTCTTTCGGCGTGCGTGAGAAATAAAACTTTCGCAGAGTTAGCGCCGGATATTTTACCGGACGTGAAGATTACCGCGGAGGAGTGGCGACATCACGAGCACGTGGCCGGGACGGCGGTGGAAGCGGCGATTATAGCCGTCGCAGATTTATCGAACGATACTTTGAGACAAGCGCAGAAGGACGTCGCGATCGATGCGGTGGCGAATTTGATATTAGAGGAAGGAATGAAATTCGCGAAGAGCGACGTGAAACCGGCGAGAGCGAAATTTAACGATACGCTGTGTTTGTATACGGTGAAGTTGTTGTCGAGGAGCGTGACTGGATTAGTGCACGATCCAAAATTTATAGGAACGGCGAGAGTGACCCACAGAAGATTGTATTTAGGAGATCAAAAGAAGAGGTATAAGAACGTACCTTTGGAATTCGGTACAATTGAAGTAGAAGCGGAAGGGACGAGCAGCGACAACGCGAAAGAGGCGGCGAGCGTGCAGATTTTGGAGTTGATGAAAAAGCTAGGATTAGTAGACGAGGAGTATCAAGCGATATACGTGTCAGACATTAAGCCCGCGTTGAATTTATGGAAGGAGCACAGGAGGAACGAGGGGAAAAAGAAAAAAGAAGACGGAGTAAAGGAGGAGTACGAGGAAGACGACGATGCGCGAGAAAAGCAGCGTCGTAAGATTTAGTCACCATGATGAGTGCATTATTAGATTTTTGAAACGACATGCGCATGTCCACTCGTTGCTGCTGCTATTTCGCTACTTTTCTACTATCGCCGCTGCTGCTATTTTTAAAATTTGCTTTTGCTCTTCTTGTTCGCTTTCTTTCGCGCCGTCGTGGCGTTCTTCTCGTACTGACTGTTGCGAGATTGTTGTTGCGGTTTTCGTTTACTTTTGTTCTTATGGTGCGTTTTGTTGTACGCCTGTCGCATTTTTTCAATCATGTCTTCGTCGTCTTCCTCGCTCTCATTGTCGTCTTCCTCGCTCTCGTCGTCGTCATCAACTTTATCCGAATCATCAATCGCAGCTTTTTTCCTGTCCTTTGCATTATTTTCCTCGTCGTCCACGATTTCCAACTCTGAATCCGAATCCATTTTATCGTAATCCGCTTTCGTCTTCTTCTTCGTTTTCTTCTTCTTCCCTTTTTCCGCGTTCTTTTGAGTTTCGGTGTTTACTTTCTTTTCTTCTTTCTTCCTCATTTCCAAACGGGCTTCGATATCGTCGATTTCAATTTCTTTCGGTTTCGCCGGTTTCGATCTGCGCATGATGTCGTTGTTGTTCATGACTACTAAACTCGTATATCGCCCGCCGCCTTCGATTCGTGCGATTGGCTCTCTGACGTTTCTCTCGTCCCAAACTTTAATAATTCCATCCGAAGATGCCGTAGCGAAAGAGTGTCCTCCGCGTTCTGGAATCTCCGCCATGCACCGAACGCGATTTTCGTGCGCGTTTACAATCGTCGCACTCGCTGTACCACCACCGACTCTCGCGTCAAAAATGCACACGTCGCCACCTTCGTATCCAATTCGGTAGATGTTTTCCGCCGAATCCTCTTTGCTTGTCGCGCACAAACACTTGCGATACCCAATCCTTCCTTCCCTTTGATCTTCCCTCGTAAACGAGCTCACCTCGCCGCCGCTTTCGCAATCGATAACGTCCAACCACTTATTCGTCAAAAGCCCGTACCTCTTCCCTCCTCCTCCCGATGTATCTTCTTCTTTGCTGCTAAAAAACACGTCAATTCCGCTTTCTTCCCCACCTCTCGTCTTCCCTTTATACGCAACCCGTCCTTTCTTCAAATCCCAAAGCGCCACGGACCGGTCTTCCTTTCCGCACGACACCGCCACTACCCCGGACGCGTGTACGCTCAACCCAGAAACGCCGTTTCTGTGCGCCAACATTTTCTTCAGTATTTCAAAATCGTACGTTTGCCAGACTAAAATCGTCCCATCGTCGCTCCCGGAAAGCATTCGAGTCGGCGACGGCACTTTTTCCTCCTCGTTGTTGTTGTTGTTGTTGTTGTTGTTGTTGTTCTTCGTAGTACACTTTTTACCATCATCATCATCATCTTCACGCTTTCCATAAATACTGGGCTTGGCAAACGCGATGCACGTCACCGTCCCACTGTGTCCCGTCAACGACCCCACGTCCGAAATCTCCCCTCTCGTATTCACGTGAAACGCTCGTATTCTGTCGTCGTGTCCTCCGCTGCAGAAAAACGGACCGGCGGCGGCGATTGATTTTATCGATTGCGAATGCGCGTCTATCGTGCACAGAAACTTTGTGTCGTTCCTTTTCTTCTCAAACTCCTCCTCGCCAGCAGCAGTAAAAGAGGCAGAGAAGTTTGGACCGTACGAGTGTCCGAACAGAAATCGCTCGTACGAGCCGGCGAAGATCGAGTGCGCGTTTGCCTCGAAGAAGTTCTTCGCCATTTTTTAAATGAGAAAAAGGAAAAAGGAAAGAGAAAAGAAGAGCCACATGTGACTCATTAGGGTTGGACACCCTAAGCAATTGACACGTCATTTTTGAAAGATATTTTCATTTCCTCAGTAAAAAGAAGAGAAACACAAATACACTTTGCGCGCGTATTGATTACCACAGAAACAAAAAAATGTTGTCCTCATCCTCCTCTCTTCTTTCAACCTCCTCTGGGAAGTTGGTCGCCGCGTGCCGATCTTCGTCTTTACTAAAAAATAAGAGTCGTCGTTCCAAAAGCGCGTTGGTGTCTTTTCGAGGAAAATCATCATCGTCCAGGGCGAATTCTTCGTCCTCCTCGAAAGTGACGATGATGATCTTCAACGAAACGTCGTCGTCGTCGTCAAAGGCAGAAGGAAAGAAATGCGAGCAGCGACGAAAACAAGAAACAGAAGAACAGAAATGGGAGAAGAAAGCGGCGTCTTTCGCGTTGGCGACGCTCGTGGCGACGTCGTTAGCGGTCGCGGATTGCTCGGTGTTGAATCAGCCTGCGGAGGCTTCCACTTTTGCGAATGAAATCACGCAAGTGGCTGGGAGAGGCGGCGGAGGTATGAGAGGAGGAGGCGGAAGATCGTACAGGTCTGCGCCGAGAGGTGGTGGGCAATACAGACGAGGACCGCCGCCGCGCGCGGGTTACGGACCGACGGTGATGCCAATGCCAGTGCCGATGTTTTCTCCGTTTGGGTTCGGTATGCCGTTTGGTTTCGGGTACGGCATGCCGTTTGGCTTCTTTGGTGGGGGCGGTTTCATCTTTCAGCTGTTCATGTTGGCGTTTGTCGTGAACGTGGTGAGTGGGTTCTTCAACGCCGCGGATCAATCTAGATACGATGAATACGAAAGAGACGAGTGGGAAAGAGACCAGAACAAATCCATCGACGAGGATGACTTTTCGGACGACTGGAGAAAGAGACGCTAAATATTATTGAATTCCACTTTTAATATACCTACTAAAATTGTATCGCACAACAGCATTTTTACGCGTTTGAATTCGAACGTAAATAATTACTTTTTCTTCAATCAGAAGAAGCACATCCACCAGATATACATAGAAGCTAAATTGACGAGACTCGTAGCTTCCTCGATCAAACGCCGGACTTGACCGCTCGTGCTCAAAGGTAAACTCGGCGCCGCGCCGACACCAACGACGACGCCTTCTAATCTCGCCCCGATATTTTCCAGAGCCTCTTTCGCTTTTCGTTGCGAAACCACATTCGTATTACTTTGGTTACTGCTACTCTTCCCGCGAGTCCACTCAACGAGTGGATCATGTACGAACGTTTCTAACACAGACATCAACGCCTCGCGATGATTTCGTAACACGTCTAAAGTAATTTCACAGACGCGTTCAAAGGCGCCTTCGTAGCCTCCAACGCCTAAACCATCAATCATGTTTTGCGTCAATCGAAAAGGAACAACTTCCGGCGTTTCCAACTCTAAACCTTTGTCGAACAAACACGAAAAGTCCACGTGGACACAATCACCAGTTGTCGCATCCAACAAGACGTTTTCCGCGTGCCGATCTCCCAAACCGACGATGTGGCCGACCATCGACCAGACCGCAGATGTGTGCGCAAATGCCTTGCGAGCGGCGAACCACTTCGATGGATCTTTCCAAGTGTCAAGGAACCATTTGTGGAAAACGGGTGGGAATTTTTGTAACACCTCCTTCCCGTACCCGAGTGGCGATCGTCCTTTCCACCTTTCGTAGATTTCTTTGATGTCGTTGTGCGTGTGACGTCCGAATATACCTTCGCGAACGTATAAGTTTTGCATCACGTGACGCAAACCGGTCGTGTTCGGGACCCATTCGATGATACCACAGTCCTCAGACAATGGAATAACGGAGAAAGTGCGCAAATATAATCGTCTCTTGCGACTTTGTTCGTCGCGAGATAACAAACGGTTCAGAACCGCACAAAATTCCATCATTCTTAAATCTTTTCGCAAATCGTCCTTTGGTTTACACAAAAAGGAGTATTCCAAACCATCGTCACCGATGACGGTTAGTTTTTTCGGCTTTTGCAAAGATTGCAACAGTTGCACGTCGTCGACGAAACCGTAAAAACTTGGCGTTGCGGCAGGAAACGGTGTATGGTCCGTAGGATTTGAATCTTTCGGCGGGAGCGCCGCCGTCAAGGATAATTGAATTGGAATCATAATTTGCGACGGTAACATTGCACATAAACCCGGGAATTCTTTCTCAAGCGAAAAACTCTTCGCTTGACGTTGTCTAGGCTCTGTCGGTGCTTTCGGTTGAAACGCGCACAGCTTGACGAGGTGGTCGCCCATAGCTTGAAAAGCGGCGATTTGCTCGCGATGGCTGCTCTCTTCGCGAATCGCTTTTTGTAATACTTGTAAAGCAGATCGTTTCCGATAATCATCACGCGAACGCAACATTGGTGCGAGTTGCCACAACGTTTGATCCGAGTACGCGCGGAACAGTCGCGAAACTAACGTCTGGACGACGTGTAACACGTCTTCATTTTTGTGGGTCAAGCGAGAGGTGAGCTGCGGTAAAGCGACGAGCCATTTATACAAAGGAAACGCGTTGCTGTAAGTCTTGACGATGAGCGTAATGTCTTCACAACACTTCTTGGCGCGCTGAAGTTCCTTCTGCATCTGATGCTGCGTCGTTGCAGACGTTGTCGAAGTATAAGTTGCGTGCATTCTCTCGTAGTTGTCTCCGGCATCGAACCATAACGTCAACATTCTCGGTATGGAGGCATACACGTGGCGATGTCCATTTTTTGCGGATGCTCCGTAAGCTTTCGCAGCTTCCGTGATCAAATCGTAACTGGAGGTCACTTCTCTACTATTCGCGAGAGCGTTTGAACCTGCGCGACCGCCACCCTGATTATTCGCTCGTCGACTTCGCGAGGACGTGTTCAAATTCTGGGCGGCCGAAACGCTGCCAATCCCACTCATCGCCAATACCGCTTCTCTCCTTTGTGCATCTTTGAGTAGCTCGTCCAAATACCTCGCGAGGTGAAAGTGAGCCTTTTCTCTCGATCCGTAGTGCGTCTTTGCGCGCTTGTACAGTTCGAGAATTTCATTTTTTTGCTTTTGACCGGTGACCGCAGCCCAACGAGCGAGCTTAAGCGTCGCTTTTGCCAAGATCTTGGCGTCTTCATCACCTTCGGCCAGTATGTCCTCAGTTATGGTCGTCGTACTACCTCCCGAACGAGAGCTGTTGTTGTTTTCATCGGTGAAACCGAGAACTTCTTGAATTTCGCTGACTGCTTTGTGTTGCTTGCCTTCCGCCCAGAGTAACTTTGCTTGCTCCAAGGCTAATCGAACGTTGTTTCCAATCGTCGTTCGTTCACTCGCACCACTTTCAACTTGTTGCATAGAATTTCTAGCCTCTAAGAGTGCAAGCTGCGCGGCGCCATGGTGACCAGCTGTTCGACATGCTCGCGCTTGCGCCAACCACGCGTTCGCTTGCGCAGGTGCAGCGTGAAGTAAACCGTAGATGCACCGTCGCAAAGCTAAGATCGGCTCTCGCGTCTGAATCGTAGCAGGTACTCTCTCTAAGCGCGCATCCCACGCGTTGAGTACAGTTTGAGTGACCACAGGAATACCCGATTTGGACTCTCGAGATATTCGAAATCGATTCGCGGTTGTTCTTGTATCGGCTAATCGACTTCTCGATGCGTTATTAGTGTTACCCTTACTAGAAGCGGGGATTTCGTTGTGTCGAGCAAGTTCAACTTGCATTCTACCCGTCTCTTCGCGGAAAGACTTGACAGCTTCAAAGCCAGCTGCGCACTCCTGCAACAAATGAAGCCGCACCAAACTCGGGTGCGCTCTTTGCCAACTCCCTTCCATCGCTGCTGCAGCTAATGGTGCCAAGACGGCATCGCGCGCAGATTTCATCGCACGGCGAAAACCTACTTCATCGCAATTGTTTACTCCATTTCGGTTATTATTTCGCGTCAAGGCGAGCATTATGCGTCCAATAGCGGCATCACCATCCGCAGGAGCTTTTGGATTAAACGCAGACGAGGACAGATTCGTCAATAATCCAGACACGTCGTCGTCATCGTTAAATACATTCACCGCTTGATGACGATGTAATCGCGAAGAGAGAATTCCTCCACCCGCAGTGCTCCGAATTCGTTTGCGAGAAGATCCGATGACGTGTTCTAACGACGCCGTCGTTGTGACAGTACCATCATATGAGTGCATTCCACCACCTCTTCTCGCGTTCTCGTTATCTAACTTTGTTAATAAACTCTCCAAATCATCCCATCGGCCCAATCGCCACGCGGCGTTTGCTCCAGATTCTGCCAGCGCTGCTGTTTCTTTGCGATTTCTTGAGAAGCGACGCGCCGCAAGCAGAGTTTCCGAATCTCTTTGCACCGTTCGTAAATGCCCAAGACCTTTTAAACAACGAAGCCTTCCCCATTCTGCAGGCGATAAAGTATCACTTGAAGATGATGATTTTGGCGTCTTCTTTGAAAGCTCAGATTCGTAGTGAATCAGTGCCTCCTCCCATTCCCCAGCTTCCTCGTGTCGTAAAAGCTCATCTTCCACTTTTGGTTGCGCGCGAAATCTGGGCAACGCCAACAACTGGTCCGGTTCAGCCAGGCCCTGATATACCGAGGCTAAGAATGAGACGTCGCCGTCTGCCATGTCGAGCTTTGTCTTCGAAAAATTCGCCGATGCAGGATTGGATACCGCACCCTGAGCACGACAATGGTCTTCAAAGTACCTGAGAGCACGAACTGAAGCGCCACAGTTCTGCGCCGCTTTTGCAAGTAGCGTTTTAGGAATATTCTCCAGGAACTCCTGAACAAAGTGCGCATTTTTGTGCATGGCATTTGCGCCATATGAATGACGTCTCGTACTAGAGATACGTACATTCGCAACCCACGTTTCGAGCTGGTCAAGCAAGTGGAATATTGCTTGTGCCGCCAATTCCGCGATACCACCAGAGCCTCCTGATGCAGACGACTTACTGTTGAGCGCGTTGTCTCTTCCCCTTTGCGAGCGCAACGCCGAAAATGCAACAACATCATTTGGGGATATTTCACCTCTGCTCGTATTTACCACGTGCTGCTCATTCTCCGAAACTACTATACCAGCGGCGTCTCTCAACACGGCTAAAATTTCGAGCTCGATGGAAAGTCTTCGCATTCGTGCGGTTTCATCTCCATCATCATTATCGATGACAATGGGGGTATCTTCGTTCGTATTGGCGTACTCTTCTTTGGTTTGCCCAGTCAGAGCATCTAAAACCATGTGCGGAAGCAAATACAGCGTCAGGCGTGTATCGTGTCGAAACACTCCCAAACAATTCTCGAATAAATCCGCACACGGACCGCGAGCTTCTATGGCTAATACGCGGCACCACTGCTGAATCCATTTCGAGAATGAGTTGACTGAAGAAGACGTTCCATATATCGGACGCGTCGAAGGGAGTTGCTTGTTACTACTTGAGGTGTAAATCGTCGTAAGATATGGAGCCAACGTGGTTCTCGCTTCCTCGGGTAACTCCGACCAGAATTTAGCCCCGTCCTTTGTTGATCCTTCCGGTAATATAGTGGTATCCATAGCGTAGTTATTACGCTGATTGTACAAAAATGTTGCGGCTTCTTCAATTTCAGCCGGTCTACACTCGCTCGTTATGAGGACTTTTTGTGCGCAGAATGCCGTGGCGTCGAGCATGATAGCATCGGTAGCACCGCGAACCATACGAGCTAAATGGTCTACGAGCAGAGTTTGAGAAACTTCTGTAGGTCTGGTATCCAAATGCAAGTCAACAGATTCGGTGGTAATTCCTAAACGACCGGGATCGATAGCACCGAGCTCGCCCAGGCATTTTGCCGCCATTCTTTGCGAGCGTACTCTGGCTTGCTCGTTTTTTGCACTGCCTGTAGATGAATAATCGTGCGAAAAAGACTTCAACAGCGCAAATCCGAGATTACCTACGACCGAATCGGCGGTTGCACCTTCGCTCGAGCCTTTCACGAGAGCATTCAATTCATCTGTGTTCTCGTGGTTGCTTAATGCGCGATATATTTCCACCAGCGCAGTCTCTCGGACCGCCGCACTTTCTGTTTGGGACAAAGAGTTCGTCAACGCTTGTAGTCGAATTCCTAAACTATCTTCGAGTAAATTAGATCTTCTGGCGTCGTCAAGTTTCGTGTTCGAGTCTCGCAGTCTTTCCAGTCTGGGCAAAAGAGGCAGCGAAGCCAAAATCGGCTTTGGTAAAATAGCCTTCAATACGAGCTCATCAAGAACAGCTGCCGCTAGATTAGCGTCTGTCGTCGCAGAGTTCGCAGTGCTCGATATTTTTTTCGATGCATCTCCGTTTCCTTCATCGAATTCAGTGCTGTTTTGATTTTCCTGATCGCTATTCTGTAAATACGGTAACATCGTGACCACAATTTGACCGGCGATTCTCGATAAGTACTCGTTGCTGTGCTTCGCAATCACTTGCACAAATATCAACCACGCTCTGAGAGCATCTTTGCGCAAACTTTTGCGCTCAAGCGCGGCTGAAAAGTGCGCCATGACTTTTGGTGCAAATTGAGGCAAATGATCTTGGATTAAAATGACCATGATCGCGAGCGATTTCAGAAATCTGCGATGGATCACTTCGTTTCTCTTCTCATCTGGTTCGTACATGAGCATTTCCACAGCGGTGAAGTGAGCTCGCAAGAAATCTGGTAAGGTGGTGAATTGCTCATCACCTAGTGCCAAACGGCCAATATCGTGGAGCATAGTTTTCAACTCTTTCGCGCAAACCACCGGTTCTGGTACTTTCTCATTAGCGCCCGCGGATTTGATCAAACACCTAATGAGATACAACGCATTATCCGCAATCAGAGTTTCTATTTCTAAACCTGTCTGCTCTTCGAGAAACTCGATTGCATTCTTCTTTAGTGCTTCATTATCTCGAGCTGAAAGAAAATCAGCAATGACGACGTATGCGAATTCAGTCACTATAGACTTGACAGATTTCTCTCCTCGAAGCTCTTTCGCGTACGCCCCCAACGTCTTGATATCCCTTTTACGTACTAGTGTCGGGAACGCCGCAGGTAAAAGAGCATCGAGTAACTCTCGTTCTGAGCACTCTACGACTGCCTCACAAAGAGTACGCAACATTTCTTTATTATTAGGGATAATACATCCGATACCTTCTGCAATTTGAGCGTCTCCTAACAAAAGCTCCTTTGGTCGAATATCACGTTTCTTTGCCAGAGTGTGCAAAAGAAGAGCAGCAGTCGATGCCGTGAGTAAACTTTCCCCAGAGTTTGGAACGATATGTTTTACGCAGAACATAGCTTCAATCGTCAACGCGTCCCGTCTTGCTGGAACGGTCATAGCAGCGGTCGAAAAAACACGCAAAGAAAGCTCTCGTGCAGTGTCCGTCGGCGCTTCGTCCACGACGATTTTCAGATGTCGGAGCAATTTTAAAGACGCCTCAATCTCGATTTTGTGGATTGGATTTTGATTCATGGCTGACGGCGCACCGCCCCAAAGTAAAGCTACATTCAAACTCGATTGCCTGCGCAAATTCAAGCTGTTCAGATTTTCCGCCATCATTTTCATCGCTCGAAAGGAAAACGTCGAAAGATCGATCTCCCCGTTTACGAGAGCATCTTCGAGGAGAATTTCACGCCGAGAAAATATACGCGTTGCATCAAGGACAGCTTTTCTTACGCTTGGGCTCTCGTGATGTGCTAATCGCCACGCGTATCCAATCAATTTATTGGTCCCAAATAGAGCAAAAGTTTCCTTTTCTTTTCGACGTCTTCGATCGAGAAAATCTGGACCGCACGTTAACGAGGTCTCTAAAACTCTTCGTAAGGAGGAAACCGCAACTTTGATTGCATCCGCTTCCCACTTCTTATCGACATTATTGTTCCTCCAAGCAGCCATGCGTTGCTTCTTCGCCTCTTCTGTGCCATCTTCTGCCTCATTAATTTCAGGACAGTCGTCGCAGACGAGAAAATTTGAAAAAATTTCAGAGTATTCTTCGATGCATAATTTTTCGAGCTCATCTCGCAAGAAAGGCATTTTTTGTACTTCGAGTTCACTCATTGCTTTTGCACGCGACGTTCGACCCCTCGATGGCGTCTTGGATTTGGATGGCTGATGGTCAACCATATCGGAAGATGCGATACGGAAGACATTGTTCTGAAAGTAGTGATTTTCTCGCGACTCTGTCGATCCCCTATCTTGCTGCGATACTCTCGCAAACAAGGCGTTCAGAATCTTGCGCCGAGTTTCTGAAGCGCTCACTAGGTTGATATTCACAACCGAATGAATGGACTCGCAAATGCATTCCAAGTCTTCATACTTTTTTTCCGAAGCAAGTCGAACGGCTGAGATAGCTTTAGACGTCAAGGAATTACGCAAACGCTCGAGATCAACTTCGTAGCTTTTATAAGCCGTTCTGGAGTTACTATTGTTGTTTTCGTTACTTTTCTCTATCAAAGTGTCGCTCAGAGATAGGGCAACTGCGAGAGATCCGAGGTCGTAATTAACACCAATCGCCATCGCCGCGATAGCTTTTGCTGCTAGAATTTCATACCGTTCTGCAGCGTCAGATACACCTTTATTCGCTTCTTCGCGAGTCATATCAATCGCTTTCTTCGTCAATTCCCCTAAAGCTTGACTCGAGGGTGAAAATCTCTCTGCAAAAAATTTGGCGAACGGTAAAGCCATGACAACCGTTGACTTCACTCGTTCGTCTTCGTCTACAACGGCGCGCTGCAACACGCGCTTTGCAAGTTCAGCAGAAACTATTGTTCCACTCGACTTTTCAGTCGTCGCGATGAAAGTGATCGCTAGCGCTACGGATGCAATCTTAGACTTTGTCGTACTATCAAGAAGTGCCCTAGCGTGGCGTCGTTCTTTGCTATTGTCCGTGAACTTGCTCGCGTTCAGCAGAACCCAGCTGACGTGCGGATCTTTCACGTACCTTGTGTACGGCCATAACACGACGTCTGGAGTAATATCATGCACATTGAGCAGCGAGAAATCGTCATCATTTATCAGCGATCCTCGGGTGGTGCTCACATCCATGTTTTGATTGGACTTATCTTCGTCATCGTTTCGTCGCTTCTTTGTCGTCGCAGCGAGAAGTAAAGCTGTTGCAGCATCGCAAAGCATCGTGAATGCGCAGAATTTTTCTCTCGCGAGAGCTACAGTTTCGATGTCGACGCTATCTCTATTAATCGCAACTGCTGCGCTCGAACTTTTATCTCTTGGATTCTTATTTTTTCCGAACCATTGCAACCACGTCGAGATGAATTTCTCAGAACACGCTCTCGCTTCATCGGCTGAATCAGACATTGCAGCTGATTTAGCAAGGGTTACAATGGCACCAATCCTTTCGAGCGTTTTTATATCGTTCGCACCGCTATTGAAACTTGTCGTTTCTGCCTGGACGCGTGCGTCTGGAATCCACACTCCGGGAGAATCTGGATCTGTGTTCTTTCGGGGTAAGCCGAGCTGTTCTAGCATTGATATCACGCATGACTCAGTCCATTTCGCAGCTGCTATTTGACGCTGCTTTTCTTCGTCTATAACATCCAAATTTGCGATATTCCCTGCTGCTTCTTCTCTAAAAAATGCTTGGTCTTCAAAATCGGTATCTTCGTCGCTAAATTCCTTCCCACTTTGTTTTCTGCCGACATTGTTGTTTCTTCCTATTTTTCCTGATTGATGTGGCGCTCGCATGGCAATTGCAAGTATTCCAGAGAAAGGCATCGAACCATCTCTAGTGACCGCGCAATGCATAATGGACGCACACGCTCTCGAGCATAACACACCGATTGTATCCGACGCTGAAGACGAGACTTGTTGTTGTTGATGATTCCTTCGTTTTTTGTTTTCGCTTCTCCTTCGTCTGAGCGAGCTCACTCGTTTTTCTTCTTTATCAGCGCAAGTGGCGACGAGTAAAAGAGCCTCGAGTAAAATTTCTCTCACCTCTCGAGATTGGCAGACGGTGATGCACTTTGTGAGCGCTTCCACGAGCCTCGCGACGTTGTCGACGATTGTGTGCGAGGACGGTTTCTGATCTACTACGCTACTAGTATTACTACTCTGCTGCTGCTGCAAAGTTTGAAGACACATTCGCACAACGTCGAGATTACTAGTATGCTCATCATTGGGATCAAAATAGTGTAAAACATTCAGCGTAACTGCAATTGCAAAATCTTCGCGACCGATATTTTCGTAAAATTCTACGGAAATCGACTTTGCGCACTTCAACGCGTTCGAACGAACTTCATATGAACCGGCATATGCGCTCAAATCTACAATCGCATCGATAGTTTGTGGCGTGATCATCGTGCTCGCAATTTGCGGCGATACCTTGAATGTATAGGAAACGACTTGCAAAGCTGCGTTGACAAAGAGATGCATCGCAGAGACGCCTTTCGAAAGGTCCAAAGATATACACGCCGAGCGTTTCAAACCAGAGAGAAACTCTTCATTGCGCAGCGCTTCCGCACTCTTCTTCTTCTTAACGGTGACATCACTGCTATTTTCCTTTCCTTCAAAATCAGCATCTATAATCTTCATCTCAAAATGTTCCACTATAGCCGCAAAAGACGAAGCGACGTACTCCGCCACGTTCGTATTGTTGTTGTTATTATAATATGAAGAACTCGCCTCCGTCGCCGTCAATCTTTCTCGCTGTAAAATTAACCCCTCTCTCGCATCTTCTACCGCCCTCGACGCCCCTAAGCATAAAGCAATCCACCCTTCCCTATCGTCCACGGCAATGAATTGCATCAATTTGGACGCCAACTCCAACGCTACTCTTTTCGTTTCCAAAGAAGACGATACTGCGCACGTCAGAGGAAACACGCGCAAAAACACCGTCGCCGCCGCCGACGACGAAAACGTGTCTCCGCGTTTGAACAAGTTTGGCCGTTTTTGTATCGCATCTCGCAACACTCGGAGTACTTCCACTGTTAACGACTCGTCGTGAACGCGAGAAGATGAAGAGGTCATCGCTGACGCGGAGGACGTTTCGGGGCCTAAAGAGAAAGAGAGAGGTTTTTGATGCGGCGAAAGTGAGTATTTTTGAAAACAAGAGAGAAAGAGAGAGAGAGAGAAACAATGCATCGAAGAACATAAAAAGAAAGACGACGACGACGTACCACCAAAAACACCTCCGCGAAAGTGCGTCTCCACGAGCTTTTCGAGCGCGCTCTTTGTTCTTCTCTCGCTGTTGTTCTCATCGCTCGCGTTAGCTCCTCCTTTTTGTTGTTGTTGTTGTTGTTGTTCTCGGTGCAACACCAACAACTCCTCGCGAATGGTACGAACGAGATTTCGCACCGACGACGAACCATCATCTTCCTCCCCGCGATGCTGATGATGAAGACGATGATCACCCCCGCTGCCTCCTCCTCCATCGCCCCCGCGTTTCGATGGTTTTTGGTGTTCTCCTGGTGGTCCCATCTCTCCCTCTTACGTATCTATTTAATATGAATTGCGCGCGTTGTGTTGCGTGCAAGAGAGAGAGAGCGAAGAAGAGTTTGAAATTTTGTGGCGAAAAAATCCGAAAGTGAACACGCTCTTTCCTCTGACGGACGACAAAAGCTCTCTTCTTCGGCTGCTGTGCGTTTGATTTTACTCGGATTTTGGACGACTTTGATTTGGCCCACGCCAGCAGAGCAGCCTATCTATCATGTGGCATATCATTTCGCGGTGCAGCAGAGGGCTCTCTCTCTTTCTGTTTTTTCCCTACTCTCTCTATAGATATATCTCACGGCACGCGCAGTAGTAGTATTCATCATCATCACTGAAAGAGGGAGACGAAGAAAAGAGATGTCTCATCACTCTCTCCGCGAGCTCGCGTCTTCGGCCTGCGTCGGGTCCTCCTCGTTCCCGGCGTCGACGTCGTATTCTTCTTCTTCTTCTTTTGATTTATTTATCCCATCGGCGAAGGAAAATTCCGGGGCGACGACGACGACGGGTGCGGCGGCGGTAGCAGCGGCTGGGAAAACAATAGGCGTCAGTCCGGCCATAAAAGCTGTTTCCGGGTCGTTCGGGGGTATCATCGAGGTAGGTTTAGTTGTCCTCTCGTCGTGGTCTTCGAGAGAAGAGTTGCTTTTTGTAAACGACGATACGATTTCAAAAATGGAAAAGAAGAGGCGACGCGTGAACTCCTTTTGCTCTCTGTCTATGTATCTCGCCTTAGGCGTATCTTTATTCACGACTCACCTGCGTTTCTTTCTTTCCTTCATTAATAATGTGTGTGTTATCTTAAAACAGGCGTGCTGTCTTCAACCCGTGGACGTGGTAAAAACGCGTTTACAACTCGATAAGACTGGACAATACAAAGGCATCGCGGACTGTTTCAAGCAAATACAAGCGAACGAAGGCACGAAGGCGCTGTGGAAAGGATTAACCCCATTTGCGACGCACTTATGCTTTAAGTATATGCTGCGAATGGGCACGAACGCGACGTTTCAAGCCGGTTTGAGAGACGAAAATGGGTACTTGAGCACGCAACGCAGGATGTTGGCCGGTTTCGGCGCCGGCGTGTGCGAAGCGGTGATGATCGTGACTCCGTTTGAAGTGGTTAAAATTCGATTGCAGCAACAAAAAGGATTAGATGCATCAAAGTTAAAGTATAAAGGCACGTTTCATTGCGCGAAAACGATTATTGCGGAGGAAGGTGTGAAAGGTTTGTGGTCAGGCGTCGGTCCGACCATCGCGAGAAACGGGACCAATCAGATGTGTTTGTTCACGGCGAAAGCGCAGGTGGATAAAACTTTGTGGGGAAAGCACGATGGGGACGGGATGGTATTGCATCCCGCGCAATCCCTAGTTAGCGGTGGATTAGCCGCAACCTTTGGCCCCATAGCCACTGGGCCGTTTGACGTCATGAAGACGCGTTTGATGGCGCAAGCGAAAGCGCCGCCCGGCACCGAGGCCAAGTATAAAGGTTTCTTACACGCCGGGGTGGTTATTTTCAGAGAAGAGGGTATCTTTGCCATGTGGAAGGGTTTGTTGCCGAGGTTAATGCGCATTCCACCTGGTCAGGCGATCACGTGGATGGTAGCCGACCAAGTCGTCGGATTCGTCGAGAGAAGACAAGAGGAGCAATAACGCCTACTACGCACGAATACTAATATATAGGGAGGATCCATAATAACGACCATTCCCACGCGCTCGTGCAAAAGTAACTAGCGGTTTTTAATTTATGATTTGTTTTTTAGAGTACACACAGTTTGCCCGTTGAAATACCACCTACATTCGTCGCGCGTGTCGCGCGTATTCTCCGCCTTCTGCTTCGCGCGGGAAGAGTCCCTCTGAGAAAAGATTTCTCTCTTTCTCTCCCTCGTATCGTCGTCATATTTTTGCGCACAAAAAGACCACTCTCTTTCGAAGGACGACATGCTCAAAAGCACATCAGGTTACTCCACTCTTGGTGGTCGCGTCGTCATTCATTTCAACGGAAGAAACGCCCCAATGACGACTACTACGTTCTTGCGACGACGACGTCTCCCGAGCGCCGCGCTCGGGAGACGTCTTCTTTCATCCGCAATTGGAGATGATAATTCTTCTTTCGCTTCCCCGTTTCTCCTCCTCCTCGCGAGGAAGAGGACGACGACGACGATTACGACGACTCCTGTTTTTGCATCGTTCGCGCGATCGAGCGCGAGGACGAAGGCGATGATGACCCGAGGGTATTCTCGAGCAGTCGAAGCAGTCTGCTTTTCGCGGGGAGAGATGGTGCAAAAGCGCAACTTCGCTCTGCAAAGAGGGACGACGAGCGCGACGACGACGACGCGCTTGGCGGCGTTGAGCACTTCCACGCCTCCTGCCACGACCTCCACTGCCGAAGAAGTTGGCAAAATGGAAGCGTCGTCATCGGCGGCCGCGACGAAAACCAAACTGTATTCGATCGAAGGTATGCGGTGCGGCGGATGTTCGGCGAACGTTGCGAAGACGTTGAACTCGCAAGATTTCGTCAAGAGCTGCGCGGTGAATCTAGTCACGAATACAGCAGCGATTACGTATGCAGAAGATGGAACAGAAGAAAAAGAAGTAGCAGCAGAAAGAGAAAAGTTAGCGATTGATTTGATTGCAAAGAAAGGGTTTACGATGCGCGTTCGCGAGAAAGGCAAGGCCGGAGTGCAGATGGCGCTCGAGAGTCAACAAAAGCGACTCGAGGAAAAGGAACGGACGACGAAAGACTTATACTTGGCGTGGGGGTTAACGATTGCGTGTTTAGGAACGCACGTTTCGCACCATCTCCACCAGTTGGGATTGCACGAATACGCGCACGGAGATGCGGTGACGAGTTTGGCGAACCCGTGGATTGGAGCGGCGATTGCGAGCGCTGCTTTGCTCGGTCCGGGGAGGCAGATATTGTCGGACGGATTTGTCGCGTTTAAGAATGGAAGTCCGACGATGAATTCATTAGTCGGTGTGGGCGCTTTAGCCGCGTTTACGTTGAGCGGAGCAAACGCTTTGCATCCGGTGCTGAACGAATACGGCATGCGAACGAATGATTTTTTTGAAGAGCCGGTTTTGTTGTTGGCGTTTATTTTATTAGGAAGGGCGCTCGAATCAAGCGCGAGAGCGAGAGCCGGGAGCGATTTAGCGAGCTTATCGAACTTGCTCCCGGCCGAGGCGAGAATGGAAATCACGCAAAACGATTCCAAGAAGTTGGATTTAAACGCAGTATTAAGTGATGAAAAAGATGAGGGCAAAGTAAACGATATCGAAACCGATGATGTTATGTATGCTTTCGTCGATCGAGAATCAATCACACCCGGCGATGTCGTCCGAGTGTTCCCAGGCGAAACTATTCCATGCGACGGCGTGGTCGTTTCTGGTGCCGCATCGGTCGACGAAGCTTCTTTGACGGGAGAACCGATTTTCGTCCCCAAATTTAGGAAATCGAAAGTGAGCGCTGGATGCGTCGTTCACGAAGGCCCACTTTCGATCATGTCCTTGAAAAACGGCGATGAATCTATCGTTGCTGGAATTCAAAAGACTGTCGAAGATGCGCAAAGCAGGCCAGCGCCAACGCAACGCATCGCCGACGCCATCGCCGGACCGTTTGTGTATTCCGTCATGGGGATTTCGTTGGCGACTTTTTTCTTTTGGGCTGGATTTGGCGAGACGTTTTTCCCCGGAGCGTTGATGGAGGCGGTCGGTTCGAACGCCGCGGGTATTCCCTGGTGGCTCGCGCCGACAAAATTGGCAACGAACGTTTTAGTCGTCGCGTGCCCGTGCGCTTTAGGCTTAGCAACACCGACGGCGGTGTTAGTGGCAACGAGTTTAGCAGCCAGGAGAGGTATTTTATTGCGAGGGGGCGACGTCTTGGAGCAAATGGCAAAAGTGGATTGCGTCGTGTTCGATAAGACTGGGACGCTGACCGTTGGGAAACCAAAAGTAACTGAAATGAAAGTATTTACTAATGAAGAGGATGGAAGTAACGAGGAAGAGAGAAGATTAAACGCTTTGCGCATCGCAATGGCGGTTGAGTCCGAAAGTTCTCATCCGCTCGCGAAGGCCATCGCTGCGTTTTGCGGCGATGAAATCGGCAAACTCGACGCATCTTCCTCTTCTTCGTTTAAGAAGCGTTCGGAGGAGAAAACATCCCCTGGCTTTGGCGTTTCTGCTCTGCTTGACGACGAGAGATGTTTCGTAGGCACGCCGAGCTGGGTTCGATCCGAATTAAACCTTGTGTCAAAAGAAACAGAAGAAGAAACGGAAAGTAGCAGTGGCGCTTCGTTTGCCGCCGTGGGTACTACATCAAAAGGTATACTCGCGCTCTTCCAATTGAAAGACGAAATGCGACCGGATGCCATCGAAACGATTCAAAGATTCAAAAATGAGTTGAACTGCGAAGTGCACGTTTTATCGGGCGATCGCCAAGCAGCCGTCGATGCGGCGGTTCGAGAACTGAGCGCTACTCCCCTCTTCGCGTCCGCTCGCGGCAATCTCTCGCCGAGCGATAAAGCAGCCATCATCGAGAAATTAAAAAGCTCCGGGAAAACGGTGGCCATGATTGGCGACGGCATCAACGACGCCCCAGGATTAGTCACCGCGGACGTCGGTATTGCTGCCTCCGGCGGTCTCGAAGCCGCCGCGGCTGCCTCCGGCGTCGTTTTAGTTTCAGAGAAGAACGAAATCGCCGCCTCGGCGGACGCCGTGGAACTCGGTCGCGCCGCTTTAGCAAAAATACGGCAAAATTTAGGATGGGCGTTAGCGTATAACGCCGTCGGTATTCCTCTCGCCGCCGGCGCTTTTCTTCCGGAATACGGCATCAGTCTCAACCCGAGTTTTTCAGGCGCGATGATGGCGTTCTCCTCGGTCGCCGTGGTTACCAATTCCGTCCTTCTCAAAGGTCCCACGGGAAGACTCGGCGACGTCCACTTGGGGTGGGGACTTCAAAAAAAAGAAGAAGAGCCTCCTAAACGTTCGTCGTTGTAGTAGTAGTACGTTGTAACAGTACGATATCATAGCGAGAAAAAAATGGAGGGGGACGAACTCTTCATCGAAGAAAAAAAAAAATTCATCATCTTCAGTAAAAGAATGAAAGCGATACTACCGGCAACAACGGCAGATACAGCTCCGGATGATACGAAGACGTCGTGGGAAAACTGGATGCGATGGAGTCATCATCACAACCACAACATATCGTCGTCTGAATCGTCTTCAAAATCGTACGAAGCGCTCTCAGAAGATTTGATGATACGAAAGAACGATACGAGCGTGGCACAGTCGTTGAAACAAATAGAATTAGACGTCACCCGAACCTTTCCGAACGACAAGGATTTCGTTCACAACGGACGAATGATTCCTCCTCTGAGACGCATTTTACAAGCTCTGAGCGCATCTGATGCCGTGAAAGGGTACACGCAAGGCATGAACTTTCTGGTTGGGTTTCTTTTGAAACAACAGACGATGATGATGCAGATGCCCACATCGTCAGCGAGCGAAGCGGAGTGTTATTCTTTGAGCAAAACGTTCATCGAACACGTTTTGACCGGGTATTATTTCATCAGCGAGAAGAAGAAAAGCGAGGAAAACGCTGATTGGTTCGCGTTAAAGAGAGATTTGAAAGTTTTGGACGAGAAAACGAAACGTCTCTTCCCTCGATTACACGAAACGTTGTCCGCGAACGGCTTCTCGGTGACGTTTTTTTGCCCGCGGTGGTTTCTGTGCGCGTTTATCGGGGTGTTGCCGGATGAGGTGGTGAAGAAGGTGTTCGATGCGCTCTTGTTTCACTTGTGGACGCAGAAACAGCAACAACAACAACAACAGCAGCAACAGCAACAACGGGCGACGACGAGTTCTTCGTCTCCTTTAGGTTCGGGATGCTGCTCGGAGATGCTCGTGGCGTTTAGCTTGACGACGTTGAGCTTTGTTCAAGATGAACTCGATGCGAGAAGGACGAGCGACGTCGACTGTGAAGCGATAGTATTAGCGATTAGAGATGCGACAAAAAGCATCGACGGTGAGGTGTTTATGAAACGCTTCGCGGAAATATCCTTTTCTTCGCGGTCGTCGTCGTTAGAGAATACGAAAGAGGAAGGAAGAAAGATAACAAAAACGAGGAAACGCGCGCGTTACGAAGAGGACGACGATGACGAAGAAGAACAAAAAGAGGCAAACACCAGAATGAAAACGCCAAAGACGGCGTCACTGGTGGGCAGTAAGAAATATAACCATCTGCAACCAACGCCATTAGCACCACCGATTGGAAGTGCGGTGAAGCGCGTCTTGACTCCAATCGCGAACTATTTCTTTTCCATCAACCCGAACGACGAACCGGCGCAGCCGCAACAGAAATCTCCTGCGATGAAAACAGCAACAACAACTGCAAAGACGCCACAAAGCTCGCGTTTGAAAGCTACGTACGCGATTTCGACAAATAAGAAACGGCGAATGGAAACAGTGAGAACTTTTGAAACGCCAATCGACGATCCGGAAGGATACGAACGAGATTTACTCGAATTACTAAGAGCCGAAGAACATCAAGCGATGACGCCGGTTAGAAAAATTACAATAGCACCTGTAGGCGATGAAAATTGCTGCGATACTATACCAACTATGGCGGTTGGATTCTTTAGCCCGAGAGCGGCTAAAGAATTAGGACCGGAAGCGAGGCGTTTGGAAACTATACGCTCGCCTTTGTCGCCTTTGATGAGCTTTCGCTGATAAAAAAACTTGACGCGATTTGAAAGAAATATCAATCAATCTATATAAAAGTAACTACTGAGATTCATATTTAGTTTCCACCGCCGCCTAATGAAATATGTTGGAGCATGCGAAGTAACTCGTGACTGCTAATCACGTTGCCTCCGCCTCCCAAATTCGTTTCTAAAAATTGCGAACGACTCGGTTTTGGACCGCACAATCCGCCAACTTGCTCCTCGTTCAAACGATCCAAACTCCCGCCGTCTTTATTCGCTTCCAACCATTTCGGATTGTTATTCAAATGTCTTCGCATCTCGCTCCGCTCTTCATCCGTGGCTTCCCCAAACTCTCTCAAAGCGTTCGCCAACACTACCGCGGATCCAACGTTTCCTTTTCTTTTGCTCAAGCGTTCACACAGCAAAGCTTCGTCCATAGTCTCCGCCACCTTTGTCGGCAATGAATTCTTATACACATCCCCCGAGCCTTCATCTCTCGCGCACACGACCAACGGTATCCAAAGCTTTTCGTGAGGACTCGATAACGCGGCTAAAATAGCTCTCGATGCCGCCGCGTGAAACGCGGACGACCACGGGTATTCGAACAACATAATCGCCAACGTTTCTAAAGTCATCGGTTTCTTGTCGTCGTTCGTTTCCTCCAATTTCAAATGCGCCATCTTCTCATCAATTTCCAAACATCCCAACTGTAGCATCATCGCAATAATCTCTGCTGCTCCAACGCGATGACTCCCAATCGCTCGCATCGTCGTCTCTCCCGGAATAATCTCGCGCGTTTTCGAACTCCCCGGTCTATACGCCATCCCCGGATCAATCGTCAACGCTTTTGCAAACACCGACAACTCCTTCGCCGCCAATTGAACGCACTTGGGTAAATCGTGCAAATTCAACCCATCTTTACTCTCGTTCAATTCGTCATCTTCTTCTTCCTCTTCTTCGTTTACGATGCCAAAAATCGATCTCACGCCGCCGTCCGACGACGACGCGCCTCCTTCTCCTTGCTGACTCTCAATCTCCTCTCTGTTCGCCAACTGCTCTAAAGCGTCGTTGCTCAGTTGCCACAACGTCGATCCTAACTTTTCGTACTTTTCCAGCGGATTCTCGTCCGCAACCGCGACTTTGACGTATTGCAAGAGTTCCGAAAAGTCTTCCTCCCGCATGCGTTCCGAGTCGTTTTCACCGTCTGATTCGTTTTCTCCTTCGTCTTCTTCTTCGTCGTCCTTGTTGTATAAGCCACTCCTCGTATTAGTATTAGTATTGTCAAACAACGCGTTGTTTCCACCACCACTCGTACTACTCCTCGCGCTATCATCGTTACCGTTACTATTAGTATTATTATCTTCATCCGGAGGCGTCGTCGCGTCTTCGAACACGTCCTCGTCCTCGTCGTCGCTCTCTTGGTTTTCATCCGAGTTCGAATCGATTTCATTCGTGTTCGTCAAATCGGTTTTGGGATTCGGCGTCGTCGTCGTCGTCGAAACCGTCGTCGTCGCGGCGTTTTTACCATCGCCATCGTCGGTATCTCCTCGTCCCTTTTTCGTTTCGTCGTCCTCTTTCACTCCAGAAGAAGAGGAGGACAGGTGCATCGATTCCAGTTGGTGCTCCATGATGTTTTTCGTAGATGTGTGATGGGTCTTTCAAGTGAAGTCCAAAAAGGAGGCGAAACGCTCAAAAGGAAAAACGAGTGCGCGCGATGCGCGTAAGGGCGGCGTTACAATTTATTTATTTCTTTCTCTCTCTCCCACTTCTATTCAAAGTGTACCATGTACACCAATGCGATTCTTAAAGACAGCGTATTGTTCATCCGTCGGTTCCGGGCACCCTTTTTCGAGCAAGTAGTTTACGCACTCGGGGTGTTCGTAGTAACGAGCGCAAGCGATGTATTGCCAGACGTTAAGAGGCACTTTCGCCTCTTCGAATAAGTATTTGAGGCAATCGAGTTGGTCATAGTTTGCAGCACCTGCCACACAGACGGTCTTTACTGCATCAGATATCTTTCTTTCTTCGACGAAATATTTCAAGATCTCCATGTGACCATTGCGTGCTGCTTCTCCTGCCGCTCCTTCTTCCGTCTCTCGCGAAGGTTTCTCTTTGTCGAAAAGAAATCGAAGACAGTCGAGGTTTCCTTCAATAGCAGCATATCTACACGCCTTTTCTTCATCATACGGACAACAATTGTCAAAGCAATACTTCAGTATCTCGAGATTACCTTTACGTGCTGCCTCAATAATCGTCCATTCATCCCACTTGCAATGTTTCACTTCTCTCGCCCACTTGAGGAACTCGAGTCTGTTCGTTCCAGTAACTTGCTCGGAAAACCAGGCTTGATCCATCACTCTTCCTCTCTCATCTTTCTCTCCCCCAAAGGGTATGTCATTCCACACCCATTCCAACGTTGAAATGGATGAACATTCGTAAACAGCCCCACGTAATGTCAATACGTCTACCCCGGCATACTTAAGCACATCCAAACTCTCTCTATTCACCTTTGAAAAGAAAAACCGATCCGTCGCATCCAATTTCGGCATCACATGCGAGACAAACACATCCTTATGATGCGTCACCAATCCCGTCCAAATCGCCGTCGGTCCGAGCTTCAACCGTTCCAAATTCTCAATATGCTCCGCTAAAGCTTTTTCTCTCTCCTTTTTCTTCTTCCTCTTCGCCGCCCCGGATATTTTCCCCATCGGTTATTGATTTTAAGTCAACCCCCCGAGAAGCGTTTTTTGTGAAGTGGTGTGGAAATTTCCCCGAAATCCCCTCAGTGTAAGACTCACACATCCTCGCGCGTAAAACGAGAGTCATCGTCACAAAATGTCGACAAAACCGACTTTTGCAAAGACCACCCCGAATGGTGCACGCCGCGCTGGCGTTGCAAACGATGGGCAAAAACTCGCGCGATTATGTGCTCGTTCTTCTTCTTTTTCTTCTTCTCAAAGTAAATGCAGAGGGAAAAGATGCACGAGCGGAACGTGCTGCACTAAAGCGTCGTCGTCGTCAAAAGATGAAGCGTCTTCAACAAACGTCCGATACGAAGGCATCGCGCTCCCGACGTTATTAAACAACATCCCACACACGAGAGAAATCCGACGTTTTTTTTACGACGACGCCACGGAGAGCGTTTTGAGAGCGATTAAAGATGACAGAAATGTGCGCATGAAAGTCTTTACTGAATTCCCGGAGATGAACGTGGAAGGGGACGTGTTTCGAGCGGGAACGTTGCTGGAGATGGTGCGAACGATGGCGACGGAATTAGCGAGGATGGAGAGGAAAGACGGGAGTGGTGGGAAGCAGAGGGTGAAACTGTGCGTCCAAGGGAGCATGGGGACTGGCGTCTTTCAAGGCTTGCCGCTGGCGCTGAGCGGGATATCTCGCTTGATCGATTTGATGGATTGGGAAGAAGACGTGGCGGAGAGAATTAGCAACGGGGCGATTGGGAAAGACCACGCGAAAGACGACGAGGACGTGTTTATACTCATTTGCCCGCAGAATATCGTCGGGTATAGCATATTACCGTACATGGAAGAAATGATGGAAGTCGCGGGTAATCGACCGATGATTTTGTTAAATCCAAAGCTCGGCGACATTCAAAGCGCCGGGAACGTCATGTCCATTCGAGGCAGGCAAGGACGAATGGAATTTGCCAACAGTTGGGAAGAAATATACCATTTCCGCTTGCTCTACCGCAAACCGTTCTTTTTCCCGATATACGGCGCGCTCCGGAAAAGCTATTCGAGCGCGGAAGAAGACGATACGTGGGAATTGTACAAACGATTCGGCAAAATGGACGACGAGTATTATCAGTTGATGGAGGTGTATAAGAAAGAACCGAATCCAGACCAGATGACCAAAGTTATTTGGGGGAAGCGGTAATGTGGTGTTGTCATAGTTTCATCGATGAGAGTGTAGTTTTGTTGTTAGTAGCGTGTTTGGGAAATTCTCGTCATAATAAACCTTTAACTCACGCACACACACACACACACAGATACTACATATTTACCCTCACGCGATGACATCCTCTCATCACGACCTCCCTTCCTCTTTGGAAACTGCCGTCCTCTGCGAGTCGGTCAAAATGCCCGACGACGCGCCGTTCATTCGAGGGTACGACTTTGCTCCCCCTGCTTCGTCGTCGTCGTCGTCTTCAGACGCCAAAAACGGCGCAAAAACGGGGAAAAGTGGTGGCGGCATCTGTTACGAAACCTTACTCGACTCTCTCTTAACGACTGGATTCCAAGCCACCTCTTTGGGGATGTGCATCGAGGAAGTGAACAGAATGCTCAGGTGGCGATTATCGGACGAAAAGAGAACGACGACGGAAACGAAAGAAGGAGGAGAGGAAAACACGTTCGAACCTTCCCGCGACGATTTGTTGACGGACGAAGAGAGAAGTGAAATTCGGACGAAAATTTTTTGCGGGTTCACGTCCAACTTGACTTCATCGGGCGTCCGAGAAACGTTGTGCTACTTAGCCAAGAACAAAATGATCGACGTGTTTTGCACGACCGCGGGAGGAATCGAGGAAGATTTCATCAAGTGCCTCGCGAAGACGTACATTGGGGATTTCGCGCTGAAAGGCGCAGACTTGCGAGAGAAAGGATTGAACAGAATAGGGAACTTGTTAGTCCCGAACGATAACTATTGCAAGTTTGAAGATTGGTTGATGCCTCTTTTAGACAAGATGTTGAGCGAGCAAAATGAGAAAGGCACGCACTGGACGCCTTCGTCGTTCATTAAACGATTAGGTTTGGAAATTAACGACGAGACGTCGGTGTTTTATTGGTGCGCGAAGAACGACATCCCGGTGTATTGTCCGGCGCTCACCGACGGTTCCATCGGCGACATGCTCTATTTTCACTCGTTTAAAAATCCAGGTTTAATCATCGATTTAGTCAAAGACATTAAAAACTGTAACGACGAAGCGTTTCTCGTCAAGCAACCTCGAAAAACTGGGCTCATCATATTAGGAGGCGGTGTCGCCAAACACCACATGGCGAACGCGAACCTGATGAGAAACGGCGCCGACTTCGCCGTCTACATGTCCACGGCGACGGAACACGACGGCTCAGACAGCGGTGCTCGACCGGACGAAGCCGTCAGTTGGGGGAAAATTACCTTGGACGCGAGACCGGTCAAATGCTACGTGGATTGTACCATCGGGTTTCCGTTGTTAGTCAGCAGGACGTTCGCCAAACCCGGAGGCGATTGGGTTCCCAAGAAGGCTTGAAATTTGTAGAGAACAAAAGTCCTCATTTATATTGTTTGTAGTAGTAAGTCAGTAGTATTCACATTAAAACCATGGCGTTGTCAAAAGCAGTCACTCTCGACGACGTCTCGTTTCCATTTTCTTCTTCTTCCTCCTCTATCTCCTCCGAGTCCGGGTTATCCTCCGAAGTTATCCAAGCGTACGAAAACATCGGCTTCGTCTGTTTGAATGGATTTTTACGCGAAGAGGAAACACAAACGCTTCTTCAGCGCGCGAAAACGCTCGAGCGAGACCATCATCGCCGCGAGAAAACGGAGAATACGTCCAAAAAAACCGTGTTCACGACCGGGGAGAAGAAACAAGCGTCGAGTTGTTCGGACGAATACTTTTTAAACAGCGCTTCGAATGTTTCGTATTTTTACGAGGAGGAAGAAGAAGAAGGAGAAGAGACTTTGAATAAAATCGGCCACGCGTTGCACGATTTGGATCCTGCATTCGGTGCATTTTCACGAAGCGAGAAGATGAAGCGATTTTTAGAACAGTTGGGTTTAGTCAAGCCGACTCCGGTGCAATCGATGATTATATTTAAAAACGCGCGGTGCGGCGGCGAAGTCGTGCCTCACCAAGACGATACGTTTTTGCGCACCGGGCCGGAAAAGAGTACGATTGGCGTTTGGGTCGCGTTGGAGAAGTGCACGATTGAGAATGGGTGTTTGCGAGCGTTGCCAAGAAGCCATTTGAATGGAACGAGGAAGCGGATGTTTGTAAATCACGATGCGGAAGTGAGAAAGGTGCAGTTTTCGAACGACGGCGACGGCGAGGAAGTTGAGTATAACATAGAAGAGTTCGTGCCGTTGACAGTCGACGCGGGAACGTTAGTCTTTTTGCACGGAGAGAACGTGCACTGGAGTTTAGCGAATACGAGCGATAAAAATCGAATGGCTTACAGCGTGCATTACGTGGACAGTGGGAAGGACTCGTGCGTATGGCTAAACGATAACTGGTTACAACGACCAGAGACGTTTCCGTTCAAATGTCTTTGATAAAAGCGGCTAGGGCAGGTGTGTAAATAAATATAGTGTACAACAGTAATGTATAAAGTAGCTCTCATCTATTCCGCGCTTTTTGCTCGACGGCATACCTCGAAACCACGTCGAGAGTTTGGTTTTCGATTATTTCCTGCACATACTCTTCCCCGCCGAGAAGTTTCGCGCACATCGTTCGCGCTTTCGCGGCTGCTTCTCGGAGAGATTCAAACGCTGCCGCATTTTTCTCAGATATATCTGTTATCGCATTGATGTTGTCGTGAATGGTATACGTATCTGGAAGGCGCACGGGGACTTGCGTGAGTAACGCGAGAAGAGCACTGGATGCGTCGTTGAGCTGCATTTCAGCTCGCGAGAATGCAGCCTTCAATTCTTCCTCGGTTATGTCCCCGATTTCATTTAGCAACTCTTCGAATCCATCTTTTTCTTTTTCTTCTTCTCCTCCGTCGTCGTCGTCGTCGTCGTCGTCATCTCCACTGAACGTGTATGCGCGCACTATCATCTCAATCGTCTCAATCTTCTTCGCAAGCATCGCCCTCGCTTCTGGTCGTTCGGCGACGAGTGCAATGAGTGTTTCTAAAATTTCAGCCTGTAAAAGGAGCGAAGCGTACGCGTCGTCCTTTTCCTCCAAGGCGTTCGATAGATTCTTCATCCGAATTTTATCATCGTGCTCGTCGCTCCAATCCGCATCCTTGGTTTTATCCCGCATATTCTTTCGAATGGCACCGTAAAAGTTCAAGAATGCGTCTTCTAAGCGCTCGAGTTCTTTCTTTTCTCGTGTATCATCGTCTTCCTCTTCGAGGTGTTGGCGACGACGAGGTCGCCCCGGGCGCGACCGCGTTGTCTGCTGATTTTCGAGCTCCCGGGTGCACACGTCCACGAGCATCTCGATAAACGATACGAACACATCGTGTTCGCTCGAACCATCCGTAATACCAACGGTGCCTACACAAAGCAACGCGCCGCGTGCTACTCTCGCCGCGTATCGCTTTTCTTTGTTACTACTCTTCACTCTCAAACTTTCGCCATCGTCTCCATCTTCCTCCTCCTCCTCGTCTCGATGTTGCGCCCTACACAGCGGCACGCCGTTGAAAGATAAGTTTAGAACGTCGCCTAAAATTTCAAAAAGCGTATTCCTGGGCATTATATCTTCCATCAAATACGCGAGCTCTTCATCTTCTCTCCTGTCACCTATGCTGCTAGTACTACCGTTGCTATTTTGACTCGCCCCGCCGATTTTCTTCGTCTTGTTCAAATTTCTCTCCTGCCCGCCCTCCGACGTAGTTATCGTTGCAACGTCGTACGCGCTCAGAACGTTCTCTCGCTTCCTCTCGCTGCCGTCCTTCCCTTCATCTCCAATCATAAAAGCCATTCGAAACAACCTCTTCGAAAATATCCGGTACCTGTTCGCTCTCGAGGACGACATGACGAACAACGTCGCCTCTCGCAACTCGTCCAGAGCTCGCGCGTAGTGCGATTCAATGTTATTGAAATAATTCTTCTTCTTGTTCTCGCTCGCGTCTTTCGCGTACCTAATCCTACCGTCCAAAGTACCACTCACCATGTGCATATTATTGACTGGAAACTTTAAAATCCCCTATAGTATTTTGTGAAAATAGAGGTCAGCTAAATACGAACGACGAGGAAAGAGCGCGCGAAGAAGATGCCGCTGCATCAAACGATAAAGTTAAGGAATCAGTTATCTGTTCTTCGATGAGTCGCGTCACTTTTACGACAGATGACGACGGAGGGGTTACTGTATTAGTCCATCCTTTTCTCCTCCCAAACGCCCTCGCTTTGCGCAGCGCGTGCGAATATATTTCAATCAGCTCCCCTCTCTTTCTCTTTCTCTCTCTCTCTTGAATTTCATATCGCCCGGCGCCTTTCGAAAAGGAAAGTGGACGCTTAAAGTCTCCTTTTCGCTACGATGATGTCATAAAGTCGGGCATTTTGAAGAGAGACAGAAGAGGAGAGGAAGAGGGGAGCGTCCTCTCGAAACGTATAACAGAACAACACATTTGCGTTGGCGAAAGGGAGAAAAATCCAGAGTAAAAACGTCCAAACGCAATCGTCATCCGGTCGGTATCAGACCTTTTACTACGTTGTTGAATACATCATTTTCCTTTTCACACATCGCGCGTGACAACGAGAGAGGAGCGAAAAGTAGCGCACCTGCGTCTGTTCTTGCGTCTGTAAAGTATCTATCTATGTCTCGCAGCGCGTCATAAAAAGCATGCACACTGAGGTAAAAAGTGTGCATCACGTGCACGTTTTTGCTCGTCCCACACCACGTCGCGACCACGGTCCCCGCATCATCCGCAGTCTCCGTCGAAACCGTCGGCGTCAAACTCGAATCGTAAGAAAAGCAACTCACGGAACGAACGACGTAAACGACGACGACGACGCAAAAGAGGAGGAAGAATCGTACGAGAAATTCGTCCACAAAATAACAACCCCGCGCGTAAAGTTTGGGACTAAAATCCATCGCACGTTACACCACCACGCGTTTTCAAAACACAAATCCTACGCGTACCAATGGCAGGCATTTTGCGCGCGGTCGGAACGGTACGATTATCGCGACGTCGTGAGCGAAGAAGCGGAGACATTTTTGAGCGCGTTTCACTTTAAATTGGAAGACGGGTGCAAACGATTCGAGCGAGACGTGAAAACTGGGAAAGCGGCGAAGGATTGGGACGCGGCGAGCGCGAACCATCCGACGTTAGGGTTAGTCGCGATCGTCGCGAGTTGGAAAGCGACTGTAGAAGCGGTGTGCGGGAAGCCTTGGCTGTTTGAAGATGAGGAAGAAGAAGAGTGAATAAAGTCTCGCGTCCGAACGTTATCGTCTTCGAGCGCTTTTAGTACGTAGCGGAGTAGTACATATAGCAGAGCATTTGCATTAGGTGTAGTAAATAAAAGTCGCGCATCCTTATTAAACTCGCGGTTCATAGAAAGCAACAATTTCACCCACATCCTCGTGTGCTCACTTTTGTTGATACGTGTGTCTGGTCGCGTACGCGCTCAAAAGCGTCGTCTCCTCTCTTTCTGAATTTTAATTAGACGAAGTTTTTCGATTTCCTTCGAATTTTTTCGTGCGTTCGTCAAATACACATCCTCCCTGTTCGGTTTGCGCGCGCGCGAACGACGGACTTCTCAAACGCGACGATTGATAAAAATCCATCATTTAAAGTTTGTTGCGCGCGCGCTTCACAAAGGTCGCGCGCGGCAGAGGTACGTTTAAAAAGTTACCCCTCGCGTTTGAGAGAGAGCGGCGAGAGAGAATTGCGCGAGAGATTCCGTTTTGCATTACTTACGAGAACGTTCGAACATTCGAATTCAAATAGACACGAGAAGAAGTATTCGCGCGTCGAATACTCGTGCGGGTGCATAGATTTGAAAAAACTCGAAAGTTGCTCTTCTCTGCGCGGTGTCTCTCAGTGCGTATAACAGAACAGAATAAATCACGACATGGAGGAAAACGAGGCGAACTTAACGGAGTACGAACTCGAGCGGAAACGAAAGATCGCGCGCAACCAAGCGCTCATCGCGCAACTCGATCTGAAATCGCTCGCGAGCAAAGTCGCGCCTCCGGAAAAGCCGAAGAGAGTTATCGATGCCACGGGTAACGGCGAGAATGCGAATAAGAGAGGGCCGAAAGGCGCGCACGCGAGGAAACGGATGAAACCGCAGAGGTTTTCCAGTCGAGCGGATAAATTGAAAAAGCAGCAACGACTGACGAGTTGGAAAGGGCAACGAATCGGGAGTTTGAGAGCGCGGTTACTCGACGGGAGAGTCGGGGCGAACACGAACGTGGTGACGACTGAAGTCATCGCGCTCGGGAGGTTAGATGCGAAAGAGAAAGAAAGCGATACTGTTGCTGTGGAGGATGGAGGAGGAGAAAATGGGACTCCGCGCGCGTCGTCGACGCCGACGGCGGCGAAAAACGACGGCGGGGCGCACAAGGAGTCCATGCAAACGTCGGATTTTCTCGCGATTAAGTATAACATGTCCATGGGGAAGAGTCACCTTAAAAATGTGCCGCAGCAAAAAAAGAGAGGACGACCGCGATTAGACGAGATGGAGTGGGGAGTTGAACAGAAACCACCGGCGTACGTGATGGCGGAGAACGCTTTGATTCCTCGAAGGTATTTAGCCGAAGGCGAGTATTTTGACGAACCGTACTCCGCGTGGGTGGATGAACATCAAAAGCATCACTTGATTTGGGGAAAAGACGATGCGAGTAAATCTCAAAAGAGCGTGCAAACGGTCGAAGAAGGCGTGGATACGCCGAGTGAAGCTGCGGTTCTTATTTTGGAGGAACTGCAACGGCGCGAATTTGAAAAGTGGGAATCGGAACGCGAGGAAAATTTGAAAACAGCCATCGCTCAAAAAATCGCCGTGAGGGAAGACATGTTAACGGAAGCGTATTATCCGTACGGACGAGACGCGTTACCGTCTCGTTATAAAAACATGAAACCAATCAACTGGTATCAGCAGCAGCAGCAACAACAACAAAGGAACGCTAGTCAAATGAACACGAAGAAAATATCGGCGATTTTCGCAGACCCGACTTCCGAGGAAGCGAGAAAGATGCGATTAAGGCAAGAGCTTGAAAAGTCTGAAACGACGACCAAAATTAATCCCTCGGCGCGTGACTACAGTGGTGTTTTGCAGTGTTCGACGTGTAGTAAATCGTACAAAGACACACCAAAAATGCGCGCAGGACAATTTGAGGGCATGGATCATCTGTGCACGGCGTGCGGATTGTTTTACGCGACGTTTGGAAGAAAGCGACCGATGGAGATGAAAGAGTTTGAGGAGTTGCCAATCAATGTTCAAAAAGAAAAGCACGCCGCGTTCGTAAAGCTAGAGGAAGAGGCTCGACTGAAAGCTATAGAAAAAAGTAAGCAAGAGGCGGCAGAAAACGCGCCGCCACCAGAGTCGGCTACGGCCGCGGCGCCGGCGTCGGCCTACGAAGACGCGAAACCAAAGTTAGTGTTCACGATGAAATCCCCGTCAGCAGGAGGAGAAGGAGAAAATGCACGCACACAGCCTTTATCCAGTGATACCGGTAACATCAATAGCATTAGCACGAATGGAATCGCTGAAGGAATTCAGAAGAAAGAAGTCAAAGCTGAGTTGGGGGAGACGACGAAAGTAGCAGAAGGAGACGCCCCAAAAGTCGTCGTCGGTGGCGAAGAGCAACGCCAGCCTCAACAACAACGTATCAACGAAACTACTGACGTCAAAGATACCGCCACTGCGGTCACAGAAGCCACAAAGCCGTCGCTGAAAATAGTCATGCATCGCTCGCACGCTGCGCCTGATGGCACCAAGGAAGGTGGGGAAAAAGAAGGCGGCGGAGGAGAAGATTCAGGCGCGACTGCGGTTGAAGTTAAGCGAGAAGCAGATGGAAAAGTAGAGGAAACGAAGACGCAAGAAGTGAAGACAACTGTCGTGACGGGCAATTGGATTTCTGCCAGGTTCATTGGTTTAAATCACTGCAGAAGATTGGAATTTGCCGAGCACGTTCAAAAAGCGATTCCTAAAATGGGCGAAATGACGAAACTTCTCACGTTGGTCGGCGCTGGATTGATGACGAAAGATATGGTCGAGGAAGGAGTCCTCCCAGATAAAGACGCAATCTCTCAAATGCAACCGTGGATTGCGCAGTTGAACCCGACGAAGCTTCCAGCGCGATATTTAGTAAACGCGAAGTTTCAGATGCTACCACCGGCGTGGTCGAATCCAGATGTCGGTTCCGATGCTTTAATGTTTGCGGCGAACATTGTACACACGACGCCACTCATGATCAATCCGACAAAGTTGAGAAAGTACGAGCCGAAAGATATCGATGGTGATATGCTATTCGGATACGGTCAGTATCACGTGCAAGATTCGTTGATAGCCTTTCGCGACCGCGATGAAGAATGGCAAACTCCCGTTCCCGCTTCGAACGAAAATAATAACGAAATGGATGAAGACGTACAAGACGAGTTGGATGCTATGCGAGACTACAAGGAAACCTTAGAGCGCGAATCGCTCTACGAAGAAGAGTGCGATCGGACGTTATACATTCAAGGTGTCAACAAAGCAATTTCTTCAATTCAAAAGGTCAGATTAAAAGAGTCGCGCGATACCGAACGCATAAAAGAGCGGAATAGACGCGCGAAAGAGCAAGAAAGCGAGAAAAAACGTTTACGAATGCAGATGGCGTTGCAACCAGTCCGGTTCATGACGCCGAGAGAACGCGAGAAGTATTTGCACGAAAAGCAGCGCAAAATGGATGCAAAGAACGGGAAGATACCTTCTGATGAGTCGGGTAAACCGTTATTAAAGGTTACGATGAAGAATCCGGCGGCGAGGCCGGTGAAAGGACGCGCATACACGCCGAAGGAAATTCCTATCATTTGTGGTAAATTAACCGGGGTGCTATTGACGAATGGTCGACCGCGCGTTGATTTGAAGTGTAGAATCGATTGTTCCGGCGAGCAAGTTGGGGTTACGGAATTCGAAAGGAAAGGAGGCTCAAAGAGTAAGAAGTGGAAGAACTCGATAAAAATGAGACTTGACGATGAGATTGATGATTCAACCGGGATCACGCTTGGTCATCACCTGATTAATTCTGGGAAGGAGTTAGACAACAACGGAGAGATCATAAATAAGAAAGTTGCCGTATATCGGTCCTCCGACGATGGATTTCACATTGGAACCATCACGAAATTCCTCGAGAGCTCTGGCGAACATCGCGTCGAGTACGAGAACGGGAAGCCCGAGGAGTTGTATCTATTCTTGATGGATTTGAAATGGGAACCGGAAGTTCTCGATGAAGAAGCAAACGCAGCGGAAGAGGCAAAAGAGCAAGCAAAGTTAAAAGAGGAAGAAGACGAGAAGAAGAAGAAGGAGGAGGAGGAGGAGCAGAAGAAAAAAGAAGAGGAGAAAAAGGAGGAAGAAGAAGAAGAAGAAGAAGAAGAAGAAGAAGAGGAAGATTTTGAAAACTTGTCGGACTTGGAGCTGGTTCAGAAAATCGGAAAGCCAGCCGGTGCGCCTGGAATATCTGGAGCAAAGTATCCCATTTCGATCGGTCCGTTCGAAGTGTACACCATTGATGATATCGGCGTGAGCAAACATAATCCAATGCGCATGTCAGAGCGAAGAAAATGCCTCGAGATTCTAAAAATCGTCCGCGGCGCCGAAGGGAAGGGGAAAGGCGGCGCAAACGCTTCAAAGCGCTTCCTCACAGAAATGTTTGAGCACCTTCCCCAGAAGTCACACCTTCCAGAATATTATAAAATTATTAGGTACCCAATTGACATAGCCACGATCGAATTCTCATTGAAGTCGGGAGTGTACGCCTCGCCGTGGTGGTTCTTCGTTGCCTTGGAGCTCGCGTTTGCAAACGCGCAGAGATACAACGATCCCGCGACTCAAATGTACGCGGACGCAGCGGCGTTGAGAGAATGCATGCATCGTGCTGGAAAACAACTTTTCGGATCAGATGTTCCGTTCCCTACAGCCGGTGGAGATATCTATGACGACGTCGAAGAACCGAGAGAGTACAGAGAGACTCGCATAGTTCCTTACGAAATCAACGACGAGGAAAATCCGTTTGCGGGAGACGATGTTGTCTATCGTGATCATCGAGAGATTATATCCGATACGTCAGGGTTATATCATCCGCCAGCACAAATTTCTCCAAAAGTCATTCGCGAAGAAATCGAGCGTGAAAAAGCTGCCATCGAAGAATACGGTTACGAAGCCGCGCATGAGCAAGAGAACGAGCAACCTGCAGGCGGTGGCGTAAGAGGTCGGACGAAAATCAGGTACGAGAACAAACCGATGGAAATTCCATCTTTGAAGATCGGTAAATACAAAAAGCGGCGCAGATCGAAGGGGGATACCAACGATGCATCTTCTGAAGAGGAAGAGTATGACTCTGCTGCTTCCGATTCTGATTTCACGGGTAGGAAGAAGAAATCGATCGGTAACGCTACTACGGCTGGAGGTAAAAAACGTGGTCGTCCTTTTGGAACGAGGAAAAACGGCACAAATGATACTACGATCGTCGCAATCAGTCTGTTAGAGAGATACTCTCAACTTGGAACAAACGATTTTATGGAAAAGATTGAAGCAAGAGGAGGTGGCTCTGGTAAAGAATGGGCGCGAGGCGGTCGAAAAACGGCGGCGTTCACTGCGTACATGCGCAACAAATCGGATATTTTCACGGAAGTCACCAGCGCCGGAGGCGGTATTTGGACTTTAGCGAAAGGAATTTCCGCGGATAAAGCGAGAGAAAAACTTGAACCGCGCCATCTACCGAGCCGTGCGGCGAGAAGACAACGTTCCTCAGGCGCCGAAGGTGACGACGATGACGACGACGATTACGACGAAGAGGAGGAAGAAGACTACGGCAGAGAAGCCAAAGTTTCGAAGAATGCCACCATCGCGCACACAAACGCAGATGGAGGAAGTGCATGGGAATGGAAGAATACCGATGGTACAATGACGCAGAAAGCAACAACCGCGTGCCATTCAGTTCTTCGGGCGATTCGCTCCGCTGTCGAACCGGAAACCAAGCGTCTTCGAAGTGAACTCTTCGAACTCCTTCCTACGCCAAAAGTCCTTCCAGAATACTACAAAGCGATTGCCAATCCCATCGATTTGCGAAGCATAACGAAATGTTTGAGAGAAAATGGTTACCCGACCATCTGGTCATTTCTTCTCGCTATCGAACTGTGCTTCTCGAACGCTCAAAGCTTCAACGAAGAAGATTCACAAATTTACGAAGACGCCGAAGAGATGCGTAAAGTCGGGAACGACGCGCTGAGACAACTCGTGCCTGGCCATCCCGTTCCGGTCAGAGATTCGTGTTACGACATGGCCAGTGCAATTGAGCCACCGTGGGAGAATGTCAAACCAAAATTGACGTTTACCATGAAGCAAAAAGACCAAGACGTCGCCAAAGCTCTCCACGCGCTCCAACCAAGTGGAAAATGCGGAAAGTGTTCCGTTTGCGCGATTAAAAAATCACCCTCCAAAAGTAAAGGAACCGCCGCCGCCGCCGCCGAAAAGTGCATCACGAACCAAATGCTTCAAGTCGCGCACGACACCAATTTAGACCTAGCGCTCCTCGCCGCGAAAGGCCAGAACGCTGTCGGCGTCAAGCTCGAAATCTTCTGGCCTGGAGAAGACACGTGGTACTCCGCCGTTATCAAAAGCTTCGACGAATCGACGTGCGAACACGTTTGCGAGTACGTCGACGACGACGTCGAGGAAAAGCTCGCCTTGTGGGATGATTCCAACTGGGAAGAAGGAACGAAACTTAGAATTCCATAATAGTAATACTAAAACATCAGATAATACTACCGTTAGAACACGCAAAGCGTTACTAAATAAAGAGTCTTCTTCTGTGCGTTTTCTTTCGCATTCGTTCTTGGGTTTCCTGGGTGCCCAGATTTTGGATCGATTTTTTTGAATTTCTCCTCAAACATGTCAAAAAAAAAAAGAGCGGTTCCGGTTCTTTTGAATACCTACTCTACTACACGTCACACGACTTACTCAAATAATGGGATTCAAAGAGATCTTCTCCGCGCAAAAGAAGAAGCCTCCATCGAGGGAGGATTTGGCGAGTGCGAGTGCGAGTGCTGCTGCTGCTGCGACGACCGCGACAACAACGAGCGCGAAACAGAAGAAGAAAAAGAATAGGAAGACGAAGCAAAACGAAGAAGAAGACAAAGAAGAAGAAGAAGAAGAAGAGAAACGAACGACGAGGACGACGAGGACGGGTGGTCGAGGTAAAAAAGCGCAGCCGTCGTTGCCGACGTTGGACGTGCGCGATGATATCACCTCGAGAAGAGGAGGAAAGACAGCAAGAAGTCCTACGGCGGCGAAACTGGCCGAGATGAAAAGTTCTTTGCACGCGAAAAAGTTGAAGAAGACGAACGAAGAAGAGGAGGAGATGGAAAGAGAGAAGAAGGAAGAAGAAGAAGAAGAAGAAGAAGAAGAAGAAGAAGAAGAAGAAGAAGAAGAAGAAGAAGAAGAGGTATTGTTGACGAAACTGTCGCGAAATATGCGCGAACTGAAACGCGCGTTGGACGCGGCGGATACCGTGGAAGATCAAACGGAGCTTTTCGGTAGGTTGAGAGACGTAGAGATCGCGCTGAAAGCGATCGAGGTTTCCGAGGACGTTTTGGCTGCGAGTACGACAGAGAAGGAAAGGTTGAATTCTTTGGACGACGAGGAGTGGAGTCGGAAAAAGTGCACGTATTTCTCAAAGTGCATGATTCGATGCTGGAACGTCGCGGTGGTGAGCGATGCGAAAACGACAAACGTTGGGGCCGCCGTTGTTTCTATAAACGTGCGCGAGAAAGTACTAGAATTGCTCACAGAGGCAAAGAGCGCGTGTGATGTAAACGGCACCATCATCGATGGAGACTTACTGATATCTTTGAGTGGGAAATTAGCGGAGACGTGCTACGAGTGCGCTCGGTTTTCAATGGCAGAGAAGTACTTCAAAAAGGCGTTGGAAGGGAGGCGATTTGATTGTGATTTCTCCGAAGACGAGTCTCCTTCGAAAGAAGAGTTGAGAGATCACGAGGAAGATGAAGAAATTTTCTTCTGCAACTTCAAAGTCGCATCGCTACGAGGAGCGAACTTTATTCGCTTGAACGACTTATCGAAAGCGTCTTCGATGTTTGCGAAGTGTGCGAGAACGTTACTGTTCGCAAATGCGATGTCGTCGAGTAGCGAATCAGCGAAAAAGGCACGCATGGTTTCTATATTTTTCGGCGCCTTGGAGAAGTTGGCAAAAGACTTGGAGGATCTCGATATATCGAGCAACGAGGATGGGGATGGCGAACCGACAAAAAGGAAGATGATGGACGTGATTAAAGTAGCCTTGGAGAATTTGATTGAAGTCGCAGAGACGATTGATACATCAGTTTTCCCGCTCGCGACCAAGAAAAATATGCAAACTCGAGCGGCGAAAGTTTGCGTATTCTTAAACGAAGATGCTTCTAAACATCTCAACCTGGTTGAAGATGATGATAAAAAGAAAAGTAAAGATACGATAAGTACGATTGAAGACGCGCAAACGTTACTTCTCTCGGCGCAAACGTCGCTTTTGAACGATGGGAAAGTGGATTATGCAGAAAAATGCGCCCTTCGCGTACTCGGCGAAGATGGCGACGCAAAAGACGAAAGATTTGAGAAGACGAGAACGTTGCGAACGTTCGCTTCCGCTGCGTTTGTACTTGCGCTCGCGACGAAAAACGTTAACGCTGGCATAGAACGGATTGAGAAACGTTTGAAAGCTATTCAAGCTGTGAAAGACGACGAGTGCAAGTTTGCGCTCATCGCAAGCACGTTCTGGGCAGCGTTTTCAATCACATCTTCAGCATCGTCAACGTCACTAACGAACGAAGAAAACGAATATACCGCAATCAAATACGCCGAGCGATTACTAACTCCTTCTTCGCTCATAACGCAAATATTGACGTCCAGCGATTCGAAGGAGAGCTCGCCTCTGCTCGCCCGAGCTCGCGCCTTGGCGTGGAATTACGCGGTCGATCTCGAACTTATCGCTGAAGCGGCTTATCGAGGGGAAAATGCCAAAAAATTGGCTAAACTCGCGCACGACGCATTTGACAACGTCGTAGCAATCGATAAATTATGCCGCGAAGCAGGGTTTATCTCAGAAAATAAGGAGTCGATTGAATGCCAAAGCTTTCAGAACGACGAAGCAGACGCGCTCAAAACGCGAGCATTTTGTGCTCTGAGCGCGTCGTCTCCTTCTGATGATTCGTCGCTCGCATTGGCTTCTCACGCAGTGCAAGCGCTCGAGGCGCACGAAAGCCGAGAGATGCGTTTGGTTTCAGCATCTACCGCATTACTTCGACTCAAACTTTGCAGAGCAGAGTTGCAAAATTTACGTTGCAAAGAAAAAGACGCCACTCTCCAAGAGGAGGAAAACACCATTACGCAAGGCAAATCTGCTCCTGGTAGCAATAATAAGACGATGATCGTCTCGCGCGTCAAAACTGCATTTCATACGGTTTGTCGGGTTGGAGACCCAAATGCAATCATTTTTGCAGCTTCCGAGCTCGATGCATTGGCAGATGCGGAAATTATCGCCGACGCATTAAGGTCGGCCTGGGACGCGTTGATAACTTTTTGTGAAAAGAAGAAGTTGAACGCACCGCAGCAACAACAACAAAAGACGACGATAGAAAAACAAGACGAAGATAACATAAAAAGTTTGAAAAACGAAGCGATGGTATTTCGTGCGTATCTCGCGCATGCGTGGAGAAGCTTGTCAACTACCGGAACGATGACAACTATCGATCCATCGAAATTTTTCGTAACGTTAGTCTCCGACGTGACGCGCTGGCTGGCGAGAACAGCAAAGATTCCAATGCTCCTGAAAATATTTCCCGAGAGCCTCGTCATAATCGATATTGTTTTCGATTTGGTTGATTTATGCTTACAGCGCGCCTCGAAGGAAAAATCTACATCGTCGTCGTTGTCCTCCTCCTCCTCCTCCTTGATTGATTGCGTCAGACGTCTCTCTTTCGCCGCCGCCCAACTACTCGAACGCGTCCAATCTTCACAAGAATACGACAAAGAAGCGTCTCCGGCATCCAAATTTCGCGCAAGTTGTATGAGTTTAACTTGCTTTCAGATCGCGATTGCTGCCATGCTCGACGGGATGCGCGAAGATGATGAAAAAGCGCTCTCAAAGACGGAAAAAGCGGTTGCTAAGTTTCAAGAGTGCATCGAAAAAGCGAAGGAGGAATACTCAAGTGACGTTGGACAGATGGAAACAATACGCAAATACGAAGACAATTTGATTGCGTACGAGTACGCTGTGCTGAACTTGCAGAACAAGCGAAAAGGTGCAACGTCTTTGAGTGCGGAGGAAGTAAAAGCGTTTTGCAATGGACCGGGTTCGAAAGTTTCCTCTCCGCGAGTATTACTACGATTATGCGAAGACTACCCGGATAACAAAGCAGCCGGTTCCGTAATTAACAACATCATCGTCGAACGCATATTAGAAAGTGCAAACAAGCGAGAAGCTTTTGATGGTATCACGCTAGCTGCTGCCTTTCGCAGACTCTTCGCTGCAGAAGAGCAAAACGAAAAAGCGCTACAACTATTTTCCTTACTCTCTACATTGAAGCCGCCTCAAAGTGGTACGAATACATTGGTATTCCCCACCGCTGAAGCAGAATATTTAGTTTCGTTGGCATTCAATCGAGCAACGCACATGGAAAGATTGGAAGAGCCGGAAAAGGCGTTAACGTGGGTAAAATCCATCGAGAAAGTTATTGAAAAGAAGAAAGACACGGAAGAAGAGGACGAGACCACTTTTCTCTCGAGATCCTTACGTCCGACTTTTGTTGAAATATTGGCCGAGAGGCTTCGAGATGCGGAGGCAGACTTACAAGGAGAGATTGAGGTGAGAGTGTGAACTGTTGAATACACATATTAGAGAGACACAGAGAGAGACGCAAACAACTCTTAAAATACATGCATAAACATACAATCGAAGTGAACTACGTTATTAGCCCTAAGTAACCATCGCTATCCCAACTTTAATCATTTTGGCAAGTTCTACCGCCGCATTCAAATCTAATCCGGAAACGATCAAGCCTTCGGATACCCAAACTTCCGCGTTAGTCCATCCCACTTTTCTTTGTCGAACGACATCTAGGTTTACATTCCTAAGGAAAATCGTCACACCCACAATGCTTTCATCAAATGGTAAAAACTGGACCGTGTATCGATTAACGCAGATCTGGCCGTGGCATTTTGATCCGTTGGTTTCTTTTCTATACACGTCTTCGAATACTTTTAGCTGCGGATCACTATTCGGTAAAAGGTTGAATTCGCGTGGAGGTGCTGGGATAATGGACGACTGATACGAAATCTCGCTCTTGCTCCCATCGTCACCGTTGTCTTTTATTTTCTCCCTACGCTTTCCACCTTTCGGTGCGAACTTGTCGTGAGTTCGCAACGTCGTTACGAACATGTCTCGTTCGATCGCTCTCTTTTCCATGGCATACGAAATTTCTTCGTCGCCAAACTCGGATAAATATAGAGACGTGCGATCGTCGAGCTGCATATGCACTCCCGGAGTCCCGTCTTCACTTTCGATACGTAACAGTGCGCACATTCTGTCCACTTCGCAAACCCATTCCCTTTGATGCAGGTGCTCATGCGCAATTTCAGCGCTCTCGAAACGAATACCGAAACTAAACGTGGTAAATCCAACCGTGCTTGACGTAACGAACACGCAACCTCGCATACCAAAATCTGAGCGACACGGCCAACATCCGAGCAAAGCTTGATCGCCTTCGTGTTTCGAGCTTGCATTGTAAGTCTTAATGACGCGAGCGCAAAGCGAACGCGCAAGAGATTGAGAGCCGCTCCGGACAACATCTCGCGCCCACTCGTCTTTGTCGCCTCTCTGTTTCAGGATGCGAAGTACGTCCATTGAACTCACTCGCTCTCTAGTCTCTTCTTCTTCTGGAACGAGATTTGCAACCTCCATTGTTGGCGTGTACCACAAATCCAAAATCCGGCGAGTGCGTCTTTCTGATTTCTGCACATCTCGAAGGATCCGTGCAGAACCTTCACCGCCGCTTTTCTTTTTGTATTCTGCTTTGAAAAAGTCAGAGACTTCGTCGCAAAGTTGCACGCAACGCGAATGCGTCGATTCCGTAATTTTCGTTCTAGAGGGATCGAAAAAATCGCGGTTCACATCGGAGAAATTTCCAGAATTCTCGCGCGTCAAATCAGCTTTGCTAAACGGGTCAAGTCTTGTACTCAAAACAATTCGTTCGACTGCGTCCAATATCCCAGCATGCAATGCTTTTAACAATATTTTGCCACATCCCGACGACAACGATGTGTGAGCACGGGCGATCTCTGCTTCTATCATGTTCAAGCACCGCGAGGTTGCGAATTTACGTGAATCGTCGTGTGCGTCGAAAATGGCAACCTTCAGATCTCTCGAGACGCGTTGTGAAAAGAGTTCTGCCAGAGCATGGAGCATCTCGTCACGATTCGATTTGAGCTTTTTGTATGCGCTGGATGCGACGTACTGAATTTGCGCGTTCACACTTGAGATGCTTTCCTGATCGATCTCGGCAGTGTTCTCGTGTGCTTCATCATCGTCCTTCTCTTTAGCAATCTTTTTCCAACATCGAGGATACTCTTCCATGAGATTCATAAACCCTTCAAAACACTTATTCGCGTTTGATATTCGCCCGTAAAAGGACCCATCTTCGAACACACTCGATATGCCAACCGACAAGTCTTCATCTCTGGATAATCGCTCGACTTCGCTCTTCCGCGCTCGTTTTATGAGTACTGTGGCGTACAACTTTTGCGCGTCTGAAAATTCCACCAAACTCTCTTTGATCGCGAGAGCGATTTTCTCCGCGTGGAACCTTCTCCTATACTTCGGCTGCATTGAGAAAGCCAATGCCTCATAAGTCTCTGCGCACGCACGCAAAGCGTCTTCAGAGGCTGCAGAGTGCATGTCACCGGTGGTGTGGTTCATCGGTATCGGCTTTGGAAAATCGCTGGGACTACCTATACAATGACTCGAAACGAAGCGTTTGAGCTCCTCTGCGGCACATTCCACGGACTCTTGAATGGAAGGATGTACCGCACACTCATACTTTCTGTACGCAGATTTAACAGATTCCGAATAATAACAAGGCACATCTGATGTGCTCGCGTTTAAACCATCACCTTTGCGAGAGAAGAAGGAAAAGCCGCCATTGGGAGGAATCTCTTCTTCGTACGCTTTCGCTAACAGAAAGAGTTCCGTATCGATCGACTTTATAACCTCGTCTTCATACTTTGGATTCAGTCCTTTTTCGCCACATGCATTCAGAGCACCCGCGGCTAAATTCAGCGCACGCGATAAGCTTGCTTCAAATGCAAAGAATACCGCATTCGCCTCGCTCGGAAAACGTCCGCGTAACTTTCTGGCGTCACTTTTTGAGTGTTCTATTAAGCTCACAATCAATTTCAAAGTTCCAGAGAGCGTGACGCGACCGATAGCGTCAGAAATGTTCGCATTGAAGCGGTTACGGAATAGATTTATTCCGCATTGACGTGCAATCTTCGAAAGTCTCAAGGAAAGAAAAGTATTCTTAGAAATTCCTCCCAAAGGTTCAGAAACAATCGCCAACATCTCCACGATCAACATCATTTTCTCCTCCCGCGCATTTGATTCCATATCATTCTGGACGTTCTCTATTTTGACACTTTGCGAAACGCCATCATCATCCTCTACATCTTCGTCGTAATCCATATTGTCGAATCCACACGTTTCGAGAGTTCGAACGCACATATCGCGAGTTTCCTTGGCTAGTTTTGTAAAATACACTTTTTCCAATTCGCCGTGCCTCTCCGCTACAATCGCCGCAGCGACGTTCGCCAACGCGTCCCTAAAAGCTTCTGCTATTCTAATATTGATATCTTCTACATATTCGGCTGCACCTTTCCTTTCGTTATCACTATCGTGGTACAAAAGTTTTTCCGGACGCCACTTTTCGAACAGTGCGAACGCCTCGCACACGGCTACTCCAGAACGCGGCACAACATCCTTCTTTTTACAGTGCGTGCGAGCTATATCTCGTAAAACCTCGCCAACAAACGCGCGATAGCTTTCACCGCGACCACAGAGCGCAAAAAATCGCATCGTCGCTATGCCAATTTTCGCGTACTGTAAAATGTCCAAGTCGCCATTCGCCGGTATCAGCGTGAGCAGCCCTTTTTTCGAGAATGCGATGGAATTGTTGCCGTTTTTCCTTTTCTTCTTCTTCTCGTAGGATACGAACGAGTCTACGCTCGCATCGACGGTTCCAATCGAAGTCGTCGCTAGCGTGTCACTGATTGACTCTAAGGCTAAGGTAAGATCACGAGATACACTCTTCAACGACGTATCGCCGATGGAGCCGATTGGAAGGAACACGCGACCAAGTATAGGATAGTTGCGCCTTGGAATGATGGATGCTTTCACCATATTTGTTTCTGTCAATCCAACACCACCAGAAGAATTAGGAACTCTGAAAGAAGGTGGAAATCGATCTGAATCAAATACGCTCCTCCCGAGCTCATCCCTTTCCTCTCTATCCTCAGTAGAAATCAATGCCTCGTTTGCAGATATCTCGTTACCCGCAGCAGTGACGTCAACTACCGCAATTTCGATCGAATGCATTCTATTCGCGACGAAAGACGGCGTCACTGCATTAAATATCGCTTCTTTCATTCCATCTCGCGAATCAAAGGAGGAGTGTGGATACGTCAGCGGCGTCGCTTGTGTTGAAACAAACATTAATATTTTTGCATTGCTTTCGTCATACAGCGTCATCGTCACTTTGACGAGCTTCTTTTCACTCGCGGTAGTATCCTCGGAAGTTCCAACCTTATCGCCTCTCTGCTTCGTTGTCTTCTTATCCTCCGATGCTGCCATTTCTTCTCCCTCGTTATTTGAATTCCCGTCATCATTATCGCTCGCTACGTCGTGGTCAAACTTCTGCTTCTGCTGTTGTTGTTCCTTCTTTGATTTGCGCAAGCCAGCTTTCAAAGCTGCTTTCGAAACCATCCTGGAAAGGCCTTTTAACTTTTTCGGGTTTTCACCAGCTCCATTGTTGCTCCCTATACCACCACCCCTACTACTCATACTATTTCTATTATACTCAACGCCATTAAACTTAAACTTGGAATACTCGCCCGCGTCTGCATACTTGGCGAGCACCGTCACCGCACGAACACCTAATCGCACGACTTTCCTCTCTTCCTCGCCCGCGTATTCTTTCCTCATCCACTCCACGCACCGGTTCATCGCCAATCGTGAGCACCTTTCGTGTTTCTTCCACTCGACCGTCTCCTCACCGGTCCCATTACACGCCATCCGCAATTGCTTCATCTTTCTCATAGCGCGCTCCACCTCGTTGTCGTTATCGCCGTCTTCCGTAAACGCCGTAAACGCCAACGACTCGCACGCCACATCATACGCGCGCCCTTGTATCCCACCTTCGCTCGGAAAAACTTTCTCTCCAGCTACGGACGCCAATAATGTATTCACAGAAGAACTCGAAACGCCAACCGCGGTCGAGGATTGTTCCACGCGCAGCGCCACGTTTGCGATATTTCTCCCGCGGTTATTCAGAGCAATAGGCATCGTCCTCGCCACCAATTCGTTGCTTAAAATTGAAGAAGAAGAAGAAGACGAAGACGAAGACCGCCGCCGCCGCCCGGAGATGGATTCCACCGCACCCTCTCCCATCGTCGTCGCGTTCGATGATTCTTGCAACAACCCCGGCGGTTGCACGACATCATTATTCATCTCTCGTCTCTTTTACTCCTCATCTCGTCTCCTCTTCTTAACGTTGTTGTGTTGTTCTTGCGCGCAAAGTTGTCGTCGTTCGAATTAAATCGCAAAACGCTTTTGATTCGCGTTGTGAAAGATCGAAGATGATGCACGTTTTTCCTCCTCCTGGAATCTCTCTCTCTTTAACGCGTTCGTTGTTGTTCTTCTTCTCTTCTTGTTTTCCTCTCGTCTTTTCACTCGTTTTGTGTCCAATTCGAAATGGAGAAAAAACGGAGAAAAAACAACACAAAAAGACGCACTCATAGTGAGCAGCTTGGACGACAGTCGCGCAGCGAAAGAAAGAATGTCCGACGACGAGGCAGACGAAAACGACGAGTACCTCTCCCAATTCGTGGTGGCAAAAGTCCTCGAGATTACACAAATCCCGAACAAAGACAACTTAAAAGTGATCAGAGTCGATGCAGGAGGAGGAGGAGAAGACGACGTTTTATCCATCGTGACGAACGCGAAAAACGTCTCGGAAATAGGATTGTTGATAGCGATAGCGAGAGTAGGGGCGACGTTGAAAGATGGGACGGTGATTAAAAAGCAACTGGTTGGTGGGGAAATGAGTTCTGGGATGGTTTTAGACGCGCCGCTGTTGAATTGGAAGAGCGGGAGTCACGGTTTAGCGGCTATTTTACCATCGGATGAGATGAAACCTTTATGGTGGAAAGCGGGGGACAAAGTACCGAAATCGAGACCGAGGAGCGACGGGTTAGCTGGAAACGACGACGATACTAACGGGAAGAAAGAGGAACCAGTCGTCGATACGATGTTTGCGAGAAAGTTATCAAAAGAAGAGAAGAAAGCGGCTTTGGAAGCGAAGAGAGCGGCGCGAGCGGCGAAGAAAGCCGGAGGAGACGAGTAGGTAGCGTAAATACTTTTAGCAAGCGCAGCGTCTGATCAGTCATCGACTTCTTCTTCTTCTTCTTCTTCTTCTTGCATCATAATCCATTCGGCCATGTCGACGTTTCTGTTTTCCATCGCAACAACGAGCACTTTTTTCTTATCCCACTTCAATCCGTTCGCTCGCATCCATCTCAACGTTTCGAAGTGGTTTCCTCTCGCGCACGCCGTCGCCGCCTTTGCGTCGTGCGGCCAACCCGCGTCAAGAGCAAAACCTAACGCCTCCACGTTTCCAACGCGAGCGATGCTCGCGAACGTTCTTGTTGTCATCGGTACTCCGCACCACTTCGCGTACGCGACGCCTTCTTTACTCGACGCAAACTTGCGAACGCACAGTTTCGCGTATTTCGTTTCGCCGAATTCATTTCGAACGAGCCTGCGTATTCTTTTCGAGCATCTCGAGAATACGGCCACATCTTGATCGTCCAGTTTCGTCAATATTTTCGTCGCGAAGAGGTGTGGGACGTCACCGAGTAAACGCTCCGCCAACGAGAACTCCTCCAACTCCTTTCTTCGAGAAGAAATAGGAGGTAAGAACCGGAAATATTTCTCGCGCAGCTCCTTCTCTTCTCTCTCGATTCTGTGCGCGTCCACGAGAAGATCGATTTCGTCCGGCCCGAGAAACTTCCCGTTGTTGTTCTCTTCGCTCGCGCCGGGGACGTACGTCCTGTTGTGCTTTTCCAAACGATCGATCGCGTCGATGTTTTCCATCATCTTCAGGAATATTTGACTTTTTTTTTCACATTTTTTCAATTTTGAGCGTTTTTTAGAAATTAAGAAAAAACGCCTGAAACGGCATTTTGTATCTAAAAACCAATTAAAAAATACTACTCGAGAGACGATAATGATGTCCTCCTCCTCCTCGATGCGACGTCCTCTCCGAAACAACAAGAACAACGGGGCGCTTCTTTTCCTCGCGTGTCTTTTAATTTCTCTTGCCGCGGTATCTCTCGGGGTCGTCGGTGCCGAAGATGGGGACGACCAGCAGCAGCAGCAGCAACTGTTATTGGAAGCTGTCCTGTCAACGAACCCTTTTCCTTCTTCTTCGTCCGTGAAGTCATCGATGTCATCAAACCTACCGCTCGGTTCGTCGTCGTGGGCGACGAGGAACGAGGTCGTGGGCGACGACGACGAAAGTTTTGAGTACGACGAATTAGGTTTTGATTGGTTGACAGATAACGGTGATGATGGCACGTTTGAAGAAGAAGATGAAGAAGTTCGAGGTTTCGAGAAGACGGAAGAAGGCGTCGACGGGTACGAATGGCTCGGGGAAGAAGGCGAAGAAACAGAAGAAGAAGAAGAAGAAGAAGAAGAAGAAGAAGAAGAAGAAGAATACAACGGTGAGTACGACGACGAGGACGAGTTCCATCCGACGTATTGGGAAGTCGCCGGCGTGATGGATGAAGACCAGGATTCTACCCCCATCGAATATCCTCCTCTTCCGCTGTTGCGAGGGAAAGAGGCCGACGAGCACGAAATGTGGGCGTCGTTTCCGACTTTTTTCAAGTCCACAGAAACACACGTTACGTACGTTATACCGAACGATATTCGTCCTCACATTGAGTCTGTTGTTCGGCGCGAAATTTTGAAAGTGCTGTATCTTGGTCTCACCATGTTCGTGCTCGTCGTTTTCGTGCTCGACACGTGCTGCGGAGGCGTTTTTAACGAAAGCTCTCCCAACACCGAAAGAGAGCTTGAGCGTAATTTTGGCAGAGACGAGGAGGAGCGCGGACATTGGGAAAAACTTCACGATCGCTTCGAACAACCTTTATATTTTGATACAGAGTATAAAACGTTTCGAGAATTCCCGCCGCCGACGCCGCCGACGAAGAACGCGAAGCAGGCAGCGACGCAAACGTCGACCGTTTCTCGCGTCGTGTAAAAACAACGGCAACAATACAAACATCAACAACCAACTTAGACGAATCTCGCGGGCTGTACATATACGCGAACAACAGAGTTGGAATAACAAACAAATCAAACAAATCTCATCACATAATAATGATAAAAAAGCACATAGTATTACACGCATCTAAGCTTTGGCTCTTCGTTCAACAGCCTCTCCGCGATGAACATATCCTCCGGCGTCGTCACTTTGATGTTATAATAACTCCCCTCCGTAATTTGCACTCTCTTCCCCAAATGTTCGACGACCGAAACGTCGTCCGTTACCTCCAACCCGCTCTCCTTCACGTACTGAAACCCCTCCTTCAACAAATTCGGTTCTATAACCTGCGGCGTTTGCATCTCCCACAACAAACTCCTATCCAACGTCTTATCAATGCTCCCATCTTTATTCGCTTGCTTAATCGTCGCTTTACACTTCACCGCCAACACCGCCGCGCCAAACTTCGCGCCGTCCTCGAAACATCTCCTCGCGTCCTCCAAATCCGTCAACGGCCTCGCGCTATCGTGTATGGCTAACAACTTCGTCTCTTTTCTCGCTTTCGTTATCCCGTTATACACTGAATCTTGCCTTTCCGCGCCTGGTCGTGCAATCACTAAAGGTTTCGAAATCTTCTCAGAAGTAAACACGTCGTCGTACTCTTCGTTACACACGACTACGATTTCTCCGATTTCCCTCATGGTGGCGAATTTTCTCAGCGAGTACACCGCGATAGGCACATCGAGTAAAGGCAAGTATTGTTTCGGCATGTTCGCGCCCATTCGTTTCCCGACGCCGCCGGCGAGGAGGACCAAGGTGACTGAATTGTCTTCAACATTATTCGCATCGGTTGAAGAGGCGTTCGGTTTGAAGGCTTTCATCGAACCCGCGCGATATCCGAAACCGATTGGTGGTTTCCTTCCACTCGACGGGGAGACCTTGGACGGGAAAGAAGAACTGTGTTTGCACATCGCGATATTAATACTCATCGTCGTCATCGCAAAATAAAGATACCAGTCAGACTCCTCGCGATACACAAAAAAAGGTTGGTTTTGACTATATACTGAGCGTGCGTTGCGCGTAAAGAAAACAAACTCGAGACGAAACCCGGCGAACGATGATATGCAAAAAGTGGAGAAAAGTTTTTCCATTTTATCCACTTTTGCGCATCGAGAGATGTCGTTGATGTCGAGAACAACAATGACAACAACAACAACAACACCATCATCATCATCGACGATAGCAAAAAGAATGCGTTCGTGCTCTTCGTCTTCGAGCAACAAAATTTTCGATGGAGGATGTTTTGAAACTCACAGATCGCGACGACATCGTTTTCGTCAACATCATCGTCATCATCATCATCCAACAGCGGACAGAGGAGAAACGAGAAGAGGAGTGCGAACAAAAGCATCGTCGTCATCACCGTCGTCTCCGGAACCAAACCCGAACCAGATGCTGATATACGTCCCCCCGCACCCTTTGTTAAAGCACTGGCTCGCGGTGGCGAGAAACGCGGCGTCTCCGTCCGCGCTTTTTCGATCCGCCATGGCGGAGATTGGGAAAATTTTACTCTACGAACTCTCGCGAGACTGGTTGGAGACGTACGAGGCGCAAGTGCAAGGCCCGCTCGCGGTGGCGAACGTGGAAGTGGTCGACCCGACGAAACCGATATCGATCGTGCCAATATTGAGAGCCGGGTTGACTTTGGTGGAGAAAGCGCACGAGGTTTTACCGACGACGAAAACGTACCATCTCGGGTACGCGCGAGACGAGAAAACGTTAGAGGCGACGAAGTATTTGGACAAGTTACCCAAAGCCGGGTTCTCGAAGGAAGATAAGGTTTTGATTTCGGATCCGATGTTAGCGACTGGAGGGACAATAGTCAGAGCCGTTCGAGACGTTCTGGATAAAGGCGCGGACGTGAAGAACGTGCGAGTGATGTGTTGCGTCGCCGCGCCGCCGGCGCTGACAAAGTTGAGCGAAACCTTTCCCGGATTGGTCGTGTACGCCGCCATGATCGACGAGAATATCACCGAGGAAGGATTCATCCTCCCCGGGTTAGGGGATGCCGGAGACAGAGCGTTTGGAACCACTGATGATTAATTCATGCATACGAGAAGAAGAGTTGGGTTGTTGTGAGTAGTAAAACCGTTTCAATCGTCATCCGTCATCGTCGCGTCGCTTTCTTCCTCTCGTAAAGCCGCCGTCAAGTCTTCATTCTTCTTTGTCTTCTTCTTCTTTGTCTTCCGCTTTGTGTGTGACTCCTACCTCGAATACATTCAGCGAAGAGTACTACGCGATGCCTCTCAACAATCTCGGTAAAACGGACTACGTGCGTTTCACCGGCAGCAGAAACCTTCGCCACCGTTTGGTGTGCGCGACGCTGACGAGTCGCGCGGTTCGCATCGACGACATTCGCGCGCAGGGAACGTCGAACCCGGGTCTCAGAGCGTACGAGGCTTCATTGTTACGCCTTTTGGACAAGATAACGAACGGGTCAGAAATCATTATTAACGAATCCGGGACGAGTTTGAAGTACAAACCCGGGGTTATCGTCGGCGGGAAACGATTGACGCACGATTGCGGTTTGGGGAGAGGTTTGGGGTACTATGTAGAGGCGTTGTGCGCGATTGGGATTTTCGGGAAGAAACCGATGGAAATAACCTTGTATGGTTTGACCAACGACGACGAGGAGGTGAGCGTGGATACGTTTCGGACGGTGACGTTGCCGATGTTGAAGAAACGGTTCGGATGCGACGACGGGTTGAGTTTGCACGTCGCCAAGAGAGGGTGTCCGCCGGACGGCGGCGGCGAGGTGAAGTTGTCGTTTCCAATCGCGAAAGAGTTACCCGGGGGAATCGATTGGGTTACCGAAGGGTTGGTTAAACGAGTCAGAGGCGTCGCCTTTACGGCGAGGATTCCACCGCAAATGGCGAATAGATTAGTCGATGGCGCCCGAGGCGTTTTGAATAATTTTTTACCGGACGTGTATATTTTCACCGACCATCACAACGGGAAGGAAGGAGGGAACTCGCCGGCGTATGGGATATCGTTAGTCGCGGAGACGACGGAAGGGTGCGTTTTAGGGAGCGATTGTTCGAGCGCGAGCACCAGAAAGGAGCGAGAGAAGGAAGAAGACGAAGGGCGGTTGTTGTTGGATCATCGGGGCGGTACGAATACTAAAGACCACGAAGAAAACGCCGAGGAAGAAGATCAATCGCAAAAAACCCCGGAAGATTACGGTCGCGAATGCGCCGAAGCGCTCGTTTCCGAAATCCAACGCGGCGGCGTCTGCGACTCTTCCCACCAAGCTTTAGTTTTAACCTTATTAGCGTGCTCTCCAGACCAAATATGCCGCGTGCGTTTAGGCCAACTCACGCCGAGAAGTATTCAGTGCTTGCGCACCATCCGCGCGTTTTTCGGGGTCACGTTTAACATCCAGCCGGAACCGGAAAGTGGGACCGTGTTCTTGAGTTGCGTCGGTGCCGGGATGCGAAACGTTGCCAAGAGAGCCACGTAATAGTTATATATATATATTCGATAGCATTTTAAAATCATAGTTCTAAACAAAAAATGTGCGAGCGCGAGCGTTCATCGCCAAACTCTTCTTCTTTGCTTCGCGAAAATGACGCGCGCTATTTTAACGTACATGCACATGAATTGGTCATTAATAGATAATCTCTCTCTCTCTCTCTCTCTCTCTCTCTCTCTCAAAAAACGAGGAAACCTCCGAGGAATAAAAGAAGTAAAGAGAACACGGTATTCAGAGGAAGAAAAGTAGCGGCGCTACCCACGCTCAAGAGTCCCGGGGGTGGGGGGGGGGCGGCTTCGCACGCGTTGGGCGACGTCGTCGCTGCTGCGTTTATAAACTCGGATCGTAAGGAGTCGACGCTGTCGTCGCTTTCGAGGATAGCGGCCAAGTCAATCGCGGATTTCACCCCGCCGTTTGGCGCGACGAACTCTTCAAAGTCGGCGTAAAACGCTTCGACGGTTGCGTAGCCGGTGAAGTCGCACAGAGCTTTCTTCCAACCTTTTCCTTCAGGGACTTCGCTCGGCCAGTGCACCATGTCGTCGAAAACATAGTCGTTGTCGACAACGTCGATGCTGTGCCAAAATCCTTTCCTCGCAACCGTGCTTGTCCAAAAATCGATGAAAGTGCGACCACCGTTCGCCGTGTAGTTCGCGTTCGCTTTGTTAATAGCAAACGCGACGGCTAGCGCGCCGACGTTGTAATAACCAGCATCTCCAACGTCTTCGTTTGGCATTATGTTTGGAGGCGGGTGCGGATCGGAGTCGCCGCACTTTCTATCTGAGCCGAACTTCGTCAACCAGTTTGCGAAGTTCGTTTGGTCGGAATATATATCACGAACATTCGGCAATATGTGCGAATTGAAATACCCGGAAAACGTTTCTCTCGAAGCTCTCGAATTATCGTTCGAGAAAACAGCTTCCAAAAAAACCGCGCCACCTTCCATCAACCAGGTCGGAATGTGCTTGCCCCAGTGCATTTGAAACGCGTGCGTGTACTCGTGTATCGCAAAAGTAGTCATTTGGTTCTCGACGTCGTCGTAATACGTTCCATCCTCTTGCAATCCACTAGTGATCACCATTGGCACCGCACCTACCGCACCTTTCCCGCAGTCTGATTGACACGCGTCTCGGTGCGACGCGTACACGTTGTTCGTCCCCGCCATCGCCTTCTCTCTGTTCGTTGAATCGTTGGAACAATAGCCCGTAATCTCCGAGCGCGTGGCTTCGCACCACGCCGAATCAATATCCGTATACGCCGACGCGTCTTGCGCGGTAGAACTTTGCGACTCGTACAAAAACACGCTCACGCCGCTCACTTTCCCGAGTAGTTTTTGCGCCATATCGATGCCGGTTTCGACCGATTGCTTCAAATTCGAGGGAAAGTTTTCGCTTTCTCGATAGGTGATCTCGTTGCTCCCGACGGCGGCATACGGCGCGATAGTCAAAGTCGAGTGTTTAAACCTCGGCCGGTTGCACCCGGATTCAGACGGGCAGGTCAGCCCTGCGACGGTGGCGGGACCTGATATTGAGACGATCGCGGATACCGTCATCATCATCACCGGGACGAGACGCACCGTCTGCCTCATTTTCGATACCTCGGGAGCTTAATTCTCTCTCTCTCTCTCTCTCTCTCTCTCTCTCGCGCGCGCGCGAAGACTTTATTGAAAAAAGAAGACCGTGAAAGAAGCGTTTCGCGTTTCGTCTTCTTTTCGTTACGTATCTCTTGAATCTTCTTATGCGTATCTTATGATGATGATGATGTGTGGTAAGATTATATGTCGACCACTGAAACGGTCGAATTTCAGAAATCACAAAGAAAAGTGGAGGAAGAAGAAGAAGAAGAAGAAGGTTTTAATAATGACTTTAATTGACTTTAAATGTACAAAGCGTGAAGATGACGTTCTAAATCACAGATCCATAACTTGTTTGCTTCCCTGCGATATATTTTCCGTCCACGCCGCTCGGGGAGGGGAGATTTTCCTCCTTTGTCGGAGCCTCATTTCGTACCATCAAGTATGATGTTTCAGTGCCTTCCATTTGCTGTTGACGCTCGCCTCCTTGGAAAAGAGAAAAATAATTGCCTTCATTTAAAAACTGGCGACGTTCGCGACGTCTGAGTGCGAAGAGAGCGAAGAATGCCGTGCCCGTGGCAAATAAACTATACAGTTTCAAATAGGCGTTTCCTGATGAGTCAGTATTTATCCAGAACGACTGCGACCACGACGTTGACGAAGTAGCAGCAGTGGTTGGAGAAGAAGAAGATCCGAGTGCCGTTTGAGCACTAGTAGTAGTGGCACATCCAATCGTTGTCGTAAACGTCTCCTTCGCAGCTGCATTATCCCCAGCGTCAACTAATTTACTTCCAAGCATATCTGCGTTGACCGTGATTTCATAAGTACCCTCAGTCGCGTCAGAAGGAAACGAAATCATGAGAGAATTTTCGTTTACGCACGCAAATTTGTAATGAAAGTACACGTCGTCCTTATCGACATCTCCGGAATTTATATTTGTTCCTGCACATGTCTTGACACGCTTTATCGCGTACGCCATGTGATCGGCTTGGAGCTGAGGGCAAACAATTGGCTCAGAGTAATCAATTGTGAAGCGATTGTGGCGCTGGCGCCAATCAATAGGTTCAGGTTTGCTCACATCAACATTGACGTTCAAATTTTCTTCCGTCACGGAGCCTTTCACTTCTGTGGTCGCAAATGAGTCATAACCTGAGCAAAACACTTTTGCTCGAACTTCGTATGCTCCATCCTTCAAACCATTCAAGAAGTATTGACGTTCAAGATTCCATTTGAATTTGCATCCTTCGCCGCGCGCCGAATTGCACTGTGCATCAGCGTCTACCACATCGCGCTTCCAAATATTAGAGTCTGTTCCAACCATATCCCAGGAATTAATCCACTCACCAACACCGAGAGATCTCCACTGAACTCGAACGAATTCAACGTTTGGATGAACCAAATGATCCGTCGCACCGTTATTCTCACCGATATCTTTCGACCACAGGTTCATAGGATCTGGATTCATTAGGGTAATGTTGATGTACGGCGACGATTCTTTGGATACCACAGTGTTCAAGTAATTGTTGTACGTGGTTTTACCCCAGTTAACTTTCGGACACTCGCGCTCCCATGTAAAATTGCCGAGGAACGCCGTGGAAGAAATGGGTGATCTGTATAACCAGTCTCTCGACATTTCCCACTCACACTCGGACACTAATTGGACGCCAATCGAGAAATACGTATGAGCAAATTGTCCTTTCATGACATTCAAGGACAAACGAGTATACTTCAAATCTCCGTTGGAGTCAACCGAAGGCACGTCGTGTAACGGTACCAAACTGTGGAATGGAGCCAGAGAGTCCGCGCCGTTGATGGTGAACGACAAATCCATCATGTTTCCGCCAAAGTCGCCGGTGTACTGTGCTCCCGAGGTAAGCAGCAATCCATAGATGTGCCCCTCTCTGTACGGCGATTCGTTGGTGATCACGAGATCAAACAAAGCTCTGTGATGAGGAGGAATGAAATCATTGTTTGCACCGGCACTCCACTCCGTTTCGATGATGAGGCCACCTTCTCTCCACATCGTATTGGGCTCTCCCGGACATTTCGATGCACCGCCGATGGTTTTGAAGACCGGGGTTCCAAACCGTTTGTCACTAGAAACATGAACCACGAATTTATCATAAGGATCGCCGTCACCGAGAGTATATGTAACTTCCATTTCACCGTATTTTGCAAAAGCCATAGCTTTCTCTTGCCCGACACTTTTTCCGTAAGTGTCTGCAAGCTCCGCTTCTGCTTCGAACACTGATAAAGCAACGCTAAAATCTCCGGAAGCAGATACGCTTCCTTCGGCTTCCATAGACCACGAATAGCCATAACTGTCGATGTTACTCTCGATGGAAGAAGAAAACTCGAGGTTATGGCCACCGCCAGAGAACGAGAGATACACGTCTTGCTTTTCACCTCTAGAAATCGTAGGATCAGAGTTATGGCTACCAGTGAACCCAAATTGAGCTTCACTACCAAAAACGGATGCATCAACCATTGAGGAAACTTTCTTGTCCTCGAACAATTCATCCATACTGGACGGGATCTTAAAAGTATTGTTCATTTCTTCCTTAGCGTAAGTGCTCATGCCACGACTCCAAAGACCTTCGTCCTTGTCAGGATCATCTTCGTTAGAGTTAAAAAGATTTCGACCGTCGTCGTCGGTTGAACCGGGTTGGTACGAACTCAACCACTTATCGCTCTTCGTCGGGAACCACCGTCCATCAGGGTCGTGTGACTCTTCGCCTGAACCTTCGACGATAATTTTCTCAGTATCATCCAAGTATGCCTCTGGATTTGGGTTTGCCATACGATCGATCACGCCTCCAGCGATTGCACCAACCAAAGTTCCGACGCCGGGCATCAAATACGTCCCGACGCCCGCTCCGATGCTAGCTGCTTTTGCGTTGGCTTCTTGACCTCCATCATTTTTGAAGGCATCCGTTCTCCTCACTTTGGGAATTCCGTGAAGAGGCGCGTTATCAGACGGAATTGAATCCCACACTTCGCTCAACTCATCCCAATCCTTTTTCGCAGCATAACTACTATCCTCCTCTTGGGTGTACGCTCCGAAGGCAGCATCGATGAGAGGTTTTGAAATCTTACCGTACACTGATTCGTCTGAATTGAACGGCGAGCTCATTTCATCGAATCTTGTTTGAATCTCCGTTGCTGTCGTTTCTTTATCTTCTTTCGACAAAGCATTGAATCCTTCTGGAGTAAAATCTGGGGAGGACCATTCAAGCGTTCGTTTCCAGTCATCTAGCGCATTCTGAAGACGTAATTTCCACGCGGCTCTGATGTACGCATCATCTTTACCATCCATAGCTTTATCGGTATCTTTTATAATAGATGTTAAATTCTCTGTAACTGAAATCAAATCTTTCAGTTCTGGTAAAATTTTATACTCAATCGAGAATACCGCCATGACGTACGTCGTAGGTTTTCGCGGATACCACTCGATGATTTCAATCACTTGCAAACATTCTGTGCTATGCTCTGCGTTAGATCTCAGATCGACTTTATCAGATCTTACGTACACGATTTCGAATCCTCCACCTAAAATGACATCTCCTGGACGTCCGGGAAGTCCTGGATCTTGTGAGGATTCCAAATTTCTATCCAAAGTCATGTGAAAGTCCCATCCGTTGTCGGTTTCAGCACTGATCGTCACAGATGGACCTTCAACGGCGTATCCACCATGACCTCCTGCCTCAAGCCTTGCGGCATTTGTAACAAATTCAACTTCGCCATTTACATAGCTAGAACCTGCCGAAATTCCAGCTCCCATTTCAAATTCAGCCTCGACTCCAGCATTAAAATTCCATTCGCTCGATTTCTCAGCCGCCCGAGTGGTGACCAAACCTAATTCCAAATCTATTTTTGTTCCTTTTGAAATAGAAGAGAATGAATTACCACCGGGCGGATCGTGCACTACTGTGTACACTAAACCCTTGATGGGCGCTGTGGCGTAAAACTTTGTGTCTGATATGTATCGATCTTCTGGGTTACCGCCGCCGCCGCGGATTTTTGTCGCAATTGTTACCAATTCTCTCTGAATTGGAAGCGACGTGACTGCCCACCCATCGTTCCTTTGAACTCTCGCCAATACTTTTCGTCTGTGAGGCGGCACAAGATTTGGAACGGCATCTTGGGTAGAAATTTCATACGTCGAAGAAGATGAACCCGAGCCGTATAGCAGTAAACCATCCGTTTCATTTACTGAGCCGAACGAACACAACTTTGACGGCTCGTTACTTGAATGACACGGATTTGAACCTTGCGGTCCAACATCCTGCTGAAATTGAACTGTTACGGCAAGACGGGTTTGTGCATCGTTAATTGTTTGGTTGAACTTCGAACAATACGTTATCTCGCTGGGGCTCGTTAAGTGTGCCTCAAAGATTTTGAGCGCATAAAAACTATTCGTTTTCACGTCAGTGTTCTGATCAGAAGTTCCCACGAGATGGTTGATCGTTAAGTCCTTTGCAGCCGTATCCGTTCCAATACATTTTTCGCCGTCGCGAACTGATGTAAAGGGCGTTCGAGCGCTATCTGCTGCTCTTCCAAAGAAAGGAGTGGCACAAAACCAACCGTGATAGACGTATTTTACTTCGCCCAGAGTTCGTTCCAAAAGTAACATTGTCTGCACGAGAGTGTTCCGATCTCTGAAAAACTGCATTATATTTGTTCCCGGAGGCTTGCAGTCGGTACCGGGATTCACTTCTTCAATTGCTTTCAAGTTCAACGATGAAACATCCGGAGCTTGTTCCAACTGAATGTAGTAATCCATCGCCGCGTAGGGCCATAATCTCAGATTAGATGATTCATCGTCCGGATCGATAAGCTTCCATTGATCGCTTGCGTATCTAGATCCCGTCGCTCCGACGATTTCTTTATCGCTGATAATCATCGTAGCACCACAACCGTTAGCAGGAGTGATTTTGAGAGTGTACTCAGTGTATGGATTCCCGCACGCTCCCGCGTACAAGCCAATATCAACCGTTCTCGCTGTCATATCGAAATAAACCAAATTTTCTCCTCCCATTATGCCAACGAGTTCAATTATATTGTTTGTACTAATCATGTCTTCGTGCATCTTAATTGGCTTCATCGTATCTGAGTATTCGCACGGATAGTCGTCCAAATTTTCCCCGCCATAACATATACGGTGACCATCATAGGTGGCGATAAATGCCCAAGTTTCACCTGGAGTGACTGCTATATCGAAGCGACCGAGTTCATCTGCAGAATATTCTTCCGCCGCAGTTTCGTATTTGTAATGATTAGGACTGCATCCAGTTTCATCAAAATCGCATTTGACTCCTTTGTAAGCTGAAATTGTCGCAAACTGCAAACCGCAGATAAACTTTTGAGTTCGCTCTCCGGGAAAGCGAACCATCCCGGTGACTTTGACCGCAGTGGTATCTTCAATATCTGCGCCAATAGTTCCTAAATGCTTCGCTGCAAGCACTTTCTCAGACGCTTTTGCATCGAACGTATGGACCACATCCTCAAACTGCTCAATGGCATGGAGCTCTATTGAACTTGAGACTCCAGGAAACAACTCGTTGCTAAAGCCTTGGGTCGCATGATTAAAATTCACGCGCTCAGATTCGCTAATATGCTTCTGAAGAGTAAATTTGTGTTTCTTTGCGAAGGTTACGACTGGTATGGCGTAATTTTGCGATTCTGGCGTAGTATTGTTTCCAGGAAGTGCCAATTTCGATCTCGGTGAAATGTCAGTCGGATAATCAAGAGAAAACCCGCGAAGGGCAGTCGCAGACATGTTGCCGTACCAGTACTGCCACTGTTCGCGAGTGAAAGGCAAAGAAGGGGTTGACGAAGGAATTGCAGACATGTACGCATGCTTTTCTCCATTTTCTTGGCTATCCAAAGCGTAAAACTCACTTTTATCTTTTGTAGCGACCGCAGGAAAGACGAGCCAAGGGACTCCATAAATGTGACCCTCATCTAAGGCTTTGACAGCATTATGAAATTCAACTGCGTTCAACTCGCCGTCATCATCCTTATCTAGAGTAGACCAGAGATCCGCTGAGAAAATCACATTCGCATCGGAAAACTTCGTTCTTTCCTCGCAGTATGATAGAAACTCCATCATGTCGATGACGTTATCATTGTTTGAATCAACATCTGCAATATGTGGTGGCGGCGGACTTGGAGGCGGCGGACTTGGAGGCGGCGGACTCGGGGGAGGCGGTGGCGGACTTGGTGGTGGCGGACTTGGTGGCGGTGGACTTGGTGGTGGCGGACTTGGTGGCGGTGGACTTGGTTGCGGCGGTGGCGGACTTGGTGGCGGCGGTGGCGGACTTGGTTGCGGCGGTGGCGGACTCGGGGGAGGGGGATTCGCAGTTTGCTTACCCATAACACAATAATCCCACCCTTGTTTACCACTTCCCGAACACCCGGGAACACTCTCGAATTTATCTCTCTGGAAACACTTGAGACCGGCATCGCAATCGGAATCTTTGTCGCAATCGCCTTCGCACATACCATAGCCGGTTCCTCCATTGCGAGAAGAGTCCAAGGCTTTCACAGCCACGCAATAGTCATTCCCTGTTTGCCCAGATCCATAGCATCCAGGAATAGGCTCATCGCCATCTCTTTGAAAACAGGTCAAGCCCGATTGACAATCAGAGTCCTTGTCGCAATCACCCTCGCACATGCCGTAAGAGT